>Ga0210050_1000387_pt1 | contig 57455 bp, 45 predicted proteins | sample CryGey132114_all_FD_185463 | JGI IMG/M metagenome (GOLD analysis project Ga0210050, IMG submission 185463) | Groundwater microbial communities from aquifer - Crystal Geyser CG22_combo_CG10-13_8/21/14_all (SPAdes) (version 2) | ecosystem: Environmental > Aquatic > Deep subsurface > Groundwater ... | reverse complement strand
GACGCGATTGTGACCATGTTCTGAGCAAACGACTTGTTCAATCGATGGAATCCGGGCAAACATTGGTGTTTGAAAATCTGACAGATATTCGGGGTAAAACCAAACTGAAAAAAGCTCAGCGTAAGCGATTGCACAAATGGAGCTTTGCCCAAATGCAGACGTTTGTTGAATATAAGGCGCAGGCTGCGGGAGTCAGTGTTGTTTTTGTTGACCCCCGTTACACCTCGCAAAAGTGTTCTCAGTGCAAACATGTTTCCCGCTCCAATCGTCCTGAGCAATCTGTGTTTAAGTGCCGTGTGTGCAAATTTACTTGCCATGCTGACCACAACGCCGCGATTAATATTCGCGCCAATTACTTGCAATTTAAAGGGCTGTATGTCAACCAGCCTATTGTAGCGACTCAAGGGAACATCTCCTTTGGTTAGTTACAAGCTCTGGCCTTTAGGCCGGGGTCGTTGACCAAGATAAAGACCTTTTTTAAGTCCTTTTCTTATTTCCCTTCTTTTAGATTTTGAAACAATCCTAAAACGAAGAGAGCTAATCAAGTCAAGCAAATTTATATGAATAAAATCATGATCAAAATCAAAACCAAATTTGCGCTGGATCATAAAAGAATATTCGGGCTGAGAATATACTGTACCCTATATACTTATAAGTTCTAGATGGGCCCAAAATCAATTCCAATGAAGCTAGTTGTTTGACAATACTATTCAAATAGAATACTTATTTCCAAATCTATTGATTGATAAACTTGCGTAAAAACTTCGCAGAGGAAGTGCTTGAAATGGTTTCGAATTCTCGCAGGATAAGTAACCACTATCTGATCCAGGAAAAAATAGGAAAAGGCGGCATGGGAGATGTCTATCTCGCTTTGGATGAGCGTTTAGATCGACAAGTCGCAATTAAACAACTCAAGATTGAAAGTGAAAGCTCCGAAGCCAGGGAACAATCTATTCAAAGGTTCAAACTTGAGGCAAAGGCAATTGCAAAACTCAACCACCCCAATATTGTAAGCCTGTATGATATTGCCACAGAACAAAATCAGTTTTATATGATCATGGAATATGTAAAAGGGAGCAATTTACAAGAAATCTTACTGAACCAAGCACAAAAACTTCCCATTAATTTGGTGCTTCAGATCAGTATTCAACTTTGTGAAGCGCTTAGACGGGCCCATGAAAATGGCATCGTCCACCGAGATATAAAACCTGCAAATATCTTGGTTTCACATGAACAGGAAGTCAAATTGACTGATTTTGGGATAGCTCAATTACAACAAAATCAAGATTTGCGTACAAGCCAGGCAGGAACCCTCATGGGAAGTTTTCTCTATGCCTCACCCGAGCAATTGGTCAACTCAGCGGAAGTTGATGCGCGCACAGATATCTATGCCGTAGGTGCGACCCTGTATGAATTGTTAACGGGACGAACGGTCTATGAGGCCGACAATATTGGCAAACTGATTCAAAAAGTATTTATGGACACTCCTGTTTCGCCAAAATCATTTAATGCCGAAGTCTCGGATGCCTTTTCTGAGATCATTCTACGCTGCCTCGAAAAATATCCCGAAAGCCGCTATCAGACAACCCTTGAACTCCTCAAAGATCTTTACCTGCTGAGTGGTCAGGCAATGCCAGGCACTCCGCTCCAATTGCCACCTACACCCCAATACTCAGACTCGCGTTCAAGTCAATTGCGACTGAGCCTTTTAAGATCAAGTCAATCCGGAAATCTCGATTCTGCAATTAAATTTCTTCGCATAGAAACCCGTTGGCTTGAACTTTTTCTCAAAAACTATCAATGCGTTCAAACTGTCAAAAATTTTCTGGAAGCAAAGAACAGAATCAAGCAATCGGATCTACAAGGTGAAAAGTTTTCCGGCATTCTGAGTTTTAAGGATCATTTTGTGTTTGTAAAAGAAGGCCTGATCATCGGTGCTCTCAACAGTTTGGAAGGTCACGTTAATGATGATGCGCTTCGGCTTTTGCCTGATACTTCTGCACTGCTGGGATCTTATGCCTTAAATCCAGAAATCGTCATGAACCTTTCAAGTTTTATCAGCAGCACAGGAATCGTCATTCAAGAAAATCTCGATTCACGCGTTCTCAACCTTTTTCCCATTCTGGCAGATCTGGAATCAGAAGTCGAAAAATTCAATGGTTACGTCATTTGCCAAGTCTTGGGCAAATCAGGCGAAGAAGAAAATAAGACCCATCCCTACTATTTTTATATCTATTCTCGGGGCACTATCCTACATCGTTTTTGTCTGGATGAAAACAAAAACTTACTGCCTGCCCCCCAGTCCCTGCAAACCGTTGTTGAAAATAACGGCTGTTTACTCAGTATCTATATGCCCAGCCAAAAATTACTCGATACTGTGCTTTTTGATTTTCTTAAAATGGCGCATCTGAAACCCAGTTACCAAGACCCACAAGACTCTACACTCTCAGCCTTGATTGAACTCAAAGAAAATGAAATCAGCGAATGGATGCGCAGCAGTCTCTATGAAACCATCCGAAACAATTTCAAACTCCAACTTTTAAGTGAGGATCAAACCCCTTTCCCAGAGGTTTTAGCAGAATCCTTACAAAAACGCAAAGAATACCAAAGTGCACAGTGGATTTTTACTGATTTATCCATCTGCATTCATCATCATTCACAAAAAAACGCATTTCAACACTTTTACCCCCAGATCGCCAATATTCATAGGCTTCAATTTTATCAGCCGATTCAGCCTTCAAGCCTGGGGCCAGCAGAAAACTTCACCCTCTGCGCCTATGCTCCCGAGCGAAAAGCCCCCGTATTTGTCGTAATGCTTGGCAAGGGCCAGCCCGAGGAATTGAAAGATTTTATTGAGACCACCCAAAACTTGAATCGGGAATACCTGCTGCAAAATGAAGACGGCATCTTGGCTGCCTTGTATCTTTCCACTGAAGGTTTTGACAACCAAGCCCTTGCTCTTTTTTCAAAATACACAGAAAAACCTGGCCTTTTTAACAAATTAAAAGGCTTCGTAAAAACCAAAAACAAATCAGGCTTTCACCTCTTTTTGATCGACAGCCAGAATGATACCCCGCGCCTGATTGCACCCAGTTTTATATAAGTTGTTCAACCTTTAAATTCATATTTTTGGAGGATCTACCATGGCGATTATCTGGACTCAAGACCTGAATACGGGCATCGATATTATTGATAAACAACATGTGCAAATTGTTGATTATATCAACCAATTGGACGGAGAAAGAGATCGAAAAGCAATTGGAAGCATTCTTGAAAATCTGATTGACTATACCCTCTCTCACTTCTCTTTTGAAGAGAGTCTGGCTGAAGATGCCGGCTATAAATTACTAAACCCGCACAAAAAAGTGCATGAAATGTTTATTCAAAAAGTCAACGAGTACAAACATCGCTTTGATTCAGGCGAAGAGGTCGCCGACGAAATTGAAAAGCTTTTGACCTCTTGGCTGGTTAACCATATCAAACGGGACGATGCTGACTATGCACCAACGGTAAAAGCCCACCTCTCAGGCCAAAACAAGGGGGGATGGCTGGCCCGTTCCCTGAAAAAGTTTTTTGGTTGAGCGCTCACTGCACGCCAAGATAAACCGATTGGACGGCTGAAAAGAAAGAAACAAGCCGTCCAGCCTCTGGTATAGTTTTAGAAGAAGTGAATCTAGTCGACTTCTCTAATTCTTTCAGAAAAGAGCAAAGAGACCCTGTGAAACCTGTTTTGCGCGTGGGCCTGGCCCAAATCAGCGAACAAAGATTTCAACATTTTTATTTTCCCTATTCTGTAGGGCTGCTACAAGCCTATGCCCAACGCTGGGCCCCGGATCCCGCACGCTATGAATTTACGCTTCCGCTTTACAGCCGTTTATCTGTTCAAAAAGGTGTACAGTACTTGCTTGAATCAGATATTGCGGGTTTTAGCTGCTATATCTGGAATATCAACCGCTCGCTGGCAATCGCACAATCTTTAAAACTGCAAAACCCCCATGTGCTGATTATGATGGGCGGTCCACAAATTCCCAATTTAAGTGAAGCCTTTCTGCGCAAATATCCCTTTGTCGATGTCTGTGTACATGGCGAAGGCGAACAAAGCTTTTTAAAGCTGCTCGAAAGCTGGCCTGAAAATCATTGGTCGGATATTCCCGGCATCAGCTGGCTCGATGCAGCAGGCCAGTACCATCAAAATCCCCAAGGGCCACGTATTCGTGATTTAGATATAATTCCCTCACCCTATCTCAGTGGGATTTTTGACCGCTTAATCGAGGCCTGGCCAGGCAGGGAGTGGATCGGCACCTGGGAAACCAACCGAGGTTGTCCTTTTTCCTGCTCTTTTTGCGACTGGGGTTCTCTGACCCAAAGCAAAGTTTACCGCTTTGATATGGAACGCCTAAAAGCTGAAATCGAATGGTTTGGTTCGCGCAAAGTTGCGGATATTTTTACAGCCGATGCCAATTTTGGCATCTTTTCACGCGATGTGGAACTGGCAAATCATTTTGCAGCAACCAGGAAACAGTATGGTTTTCCCAGGGTTTTACAAACCCAAACGGCTAAAAATGTAAAGGAACGCAATTTGGAAATTCAAAAAATTCTGGTAGATGCAGGGCTCAATGCCGTAACTTCCTTGGCTGTTCAAAGCACCAATCCCGAAGTACTGAAAGCCATACGACGCGAAAATATTTCCTTGCAAACCTACCGCGATATTCAAAAGTTTTGTTTGGATCACGGTATTTACAGCTATACAGATATTATTCTGGGGCTGCCAGGAGAGAGCTATGATTCTTTCGCCCAGACCATCGATGATGTCTTGACGCACGGGCAATATAATAAATTGATCTTTTATAATGCCTCACTTCTGCCCAATGCTGAAATGGCGCAGGCTGAATACCGCGAGCGTTACGGCATTGAATCGATCCAGATACATTTTCCAGGCCATGGCCAGCCCGAAGACGGGATTTATGAATATCTGGAAATTGTCGTGGCCACCCACAGCCTTTCGCGCTCAGACTGGATTCGCATGCATGTTCTGGCCTGGATGACTAATTTTTTGGTCTATACCCATAAAATGTTGCAATTGCCGTTGCTGGCCCTGCATGTCAAGTCTGAATTGCCTTGGCGAGAGATGATTGAGGCTTTTACAAATCCCCAAGCACTCAGCGAATTTCCACTTTTGGGGGCAATTTTAAATAGCATGGTTTTTACTGCGCAAAAACTACAGGCCGGATATGTTCACCAAAACGAAAATCCACTTTTGTATTCGTGGGATGATGGAGCACATCTGGCTCCAGATATCGCACTGCAAGTACGTCTGCACCAAGAGGGAAAAACTGAATTGTTTTTTAGAGAAAGCAGGGATCTGCTCTGGAACCTGTTAGAAACTAAAAAAATCGACTACCCGCGTGACTTACTGGATGAATCGATTGGTTTAAGCCGTTCGCTTTTTTGTGAACTCTTTTATCGCCAGTTTTTTAACGGTACGATTCCAGCAGAGATCCCCAGATTTGAGACCTTGCCCTTAAGTTATAACCTGAGAGAATTTTTTCACAGCCGACTGGATGGCGGCAATTTAGCGCTTGAAAAAATTGACAAAACCATCTAAACGCTGATTTCCGCGAAAAAAGTCCCGCTGCGGGCCAAGAACAACTCACGCGCAATCGTGGAATAGAGGGCATTGGCCGCATGGGTCGCGAGCATGGGCAGCGTTTGGTACATCAAGGGATCTTCCAAAGCATTCTCGACATAGAGCCAACCATAGCCCAAATCACGGTTCAAGACCAAGGGCACGAGAAAACCTGAACCAAAGATGCCTGCATCCTGCAAAGCCAAAGCGCTGGGGTCGGCCGCTATCTGGGCCACAATCCCTGCAGCTGCCGCTTCTGTTTCCTCTGAATTGGGATTCGTGCCCGTAAACAAAACATAGCGGCGTGAATCACCGGATTCCTGAAAGGTTTCCAAATTCAAAACCGCCAAGTCTGCAGGTGCGATCATCACCGCAGTTTCTAAGATTCTTTGCAGACTTTCCTCAAGGCTTTCAATCGTATGCAAAGCGGTTACCGATTCATGCAGAAAGGTCAGCACCTCACGGTGATGCTGCAATTCAACCAGTTCATCGTAGGCCTTGAGTGCGGTACGAACCGCCGTATACAAGCGATTGGTGGTCAGCTCTGCTTTGGCCAGATAGCCATCAATATCATATTCTTCAATCACTTTTTTCTCGGGAGCCGCTCCAGGCTGCCCGGTGCGCAGCAAAATTCTGACAAATTCATTGCCCAGCTCCTGACGGATCGTCTGACAGGCATCCAAACCCGCACTGGGGGTTTCCATGACCACATCCAATAAAATCACAGCCGTATCAGGGCGGTTGCGAACAAACTCAACAGCCTCTGAACCCGTCGAGGCAAAAGCCAGCTCAACCCCACGATCGCGGTATTTCAAACTGCGCAAACTCAGGCGGCTCAATGAATGCATATCCGGTTCGTCATCTACAACCAGAATGAGGTAGTTATCAGGCAGTGGCATATTGAACTTCTCCTTGCTCGTTATAACGACCGGAAACTAACCGGCTAAATGTTCCTGCGGGGTAATGGTTTGGGGAAACTCCACGGTAACAGTGGTTCCCAAACCCAGTTCTGAATCAATTTGAATCGTTCCCTCGAGAGCTGAGGTGACCAGATTGTGCACAATCGACATTCCCAGTCCCGATCCCCCAATCCCGCGCCCGGTGGTAAAAAACACATCAAAGACACGGGAAAGATCTTCTTTGGGAATGCCTTTACCAAAATCCTGAACCACCAGGCGAAAAAAGGGAGTCCCCTCACGTTCAAGGCGTGAAAGCTTGACCACAATACGCCCGCCTACCCCTGCGGGATAGGCATAGCGCTCAATATTGCTGAAAAAATTCATCAGAATCTGCGAAAGATAACCGGGATAGCCCACCCAACTGGCATATTCAATTCCGGCTTCAAATTCTGTTTCAAGGCTAAGATGCGCTTGCCGCGCTTTGATTTTATACAGGTCAATGACTTCCTGTACCAATTGCGTCAGGTTGACCGATTCCAGAGTATCCATAATCTGACTAACGGAAATGCTTTTGAAGCTTTGGATCAGTTTATTGGCTCGGGCAATATTGCTCTGCATCAAATGGGCGGCTTCCTGAATATCCTCAAGCATCAACTTCAGCTCAGGATCGGTGGCTTTGGCCAGTAATTCAGGGGTGAGATTTTCAGTAATCATGCTGGCTGAAACATTCACAATCCCCAAAGGGGTGTTGATTTCATGGGCCACACCCGCCACCATTTCAGCCAGAGAGCGGTGGCGTTCAATTTCCATTTGGGATTGCAGACGCTGCTTTTCGAGCATTTCTAAATAAATCTTTTCATTCGAACTTTTGATCTTGCTGCTGATCCCCGCCAAAACATCTGAAAGCATTTCTGGAGAAGCCGAAAGCAGGCGCATAAAGTTAGAGCGGTCTAAAACAAAGAATTCACTCTCTTCGGCTGTTTTAACGGTCGCAGAACGGGTGCCGCCATCCACCAGCGCCAACTCTCCAAAAAACTGACCCACGCGCAGGGTAGAAAGTTCAATCGGTTTGCCATCTGGATCTTTGCCATAGACCCTGACAGAGCCCGAGACAATCACATACAAACTGCCCGCAGGGTCTCCCTGCTCAAAAAGCGCCTGATCTGCAGGATAAGAAGTCAGGCGACCCATGGGCACCAATTCTTCCAATTGGGTTTCACTGAGATGGTCAAAAAACGGAATGCTTTTCAGCAGCTCTTGAATCGACATATTAGGCTTGCTCCTGTAATGCTTCCAATTTAATCTGTGCAGACTTCAGATAGGGAAGTCCTGAACGGGCACATTTCGCACTGCGGTAAGTCAGAAGATTGAGATAAGAGTCCTGCTCAATTTCATTGACTGAGTGGTGGTAGCTGAGATAAACCATGCGCCCTTTTAAGCGGGAAGTCACTGCAATCGGCAAAATAGCTGAGCGTTCTGTTTCCAGATTGGTCACGCGCACCTTTTGCCCGGTTTGCAGGGACTGGGCCTGGGCCAAGGCTTCAGAAACATAGAGAATCTGTTCTTTGGGCATATCCATTGAAGCCAGGGTTTTGCCTGAATGAAAAGAACCAATCGCAAAGCGAATCCAACCGGCATGATCGCTCAAGGTTGAACAACCTGAATTGAGCACAATGCCTTCAGGTAATTCCAGCTCGTTGGCCTGGGGAAGCAAAAACTTGAAGGAAACAGGTCCGCGGTAGAGATCGTGAAACAAAGCTGGTTTTGAGGGTTCCTGGCGGTGTCGTGAAGTGCCCACTCCGCCATAGATCAAAGAGCCCTGTGAAAGCAGCTCATCCCAACTGACAGGCAACCCATCCGCATGTTCCGGGCGGCAATACAGCGGGCCACGGGTTTGAGAGTTCCCCTTCAAATAGGCTTGAATCCGATCCCAAAGCACAAAGCGGCAGACTTCCCCCTCTGCGCGTTCAAGTGCGCCGCCCTGTTCAGGGGCTTCAAACTGTTTTTGTAAATAGCCACTCTTCACATGTTCAGCCAAATCGGCATGTTCCAGGTTCAAATCAGGATCTGAACGCAAATGCTGAGAAACCTCAGCCATGGTGTCGTAGAGCAGAGTACAGGCCGAACGGGTTTCAGGGGGAGCGGCCCGGCGGGGAAGTGCAAGTGTCAGACGCCATTCCCCATTCTGGTAAAGACGCCCCTGTGAAACCTCGGGAGCAGTGGGCAAGCAGAGCGCTGCATGGCGCAGGAAAAAAGGCCCTGGCATGGGGTCAATTACCACCAGAAGGGTTTCGGGGGCTTTTAATTTTTCAATCCAACGGGTACGGTCCATCATCTGGCCTTCAAGGCCCTGGCCAATACAAATAATCAATTCACGCTTGCCGGGTTCCACCAAGGTCGGGTATTCAAGCGCCGGTCGCGAGGGCTCTGCTAAAAGCGCAGCATAGGCAGATTCTGGCAGCCCCATGCGCAAGGCGGCTTCCTGGCAGCCGGTTTGATCGAGCGGGAGATTGCCAAAGAACCGGTCTTGGGCCAAACCCTGAACCTGGGTTTGGTCATTTTTTTCGTAGGGCAGACGCAAAGGCCCCCCACGCAATTCGCCCTCTGCACTCACACCCAGTTTGCCCAAGAGAGCCAGCAGATTATTCCAAAGCCCATGGGCCACCACGCCTTGGGTTTGAGACAGACCTGCGCCCGGAATATGGACGGGAATTTTACGCGTTTCCACCAGTGAAGCGGCAATTGAACGCATGCCCGCCACCAGACGGTCGAGATAAGCGGGGTCAGGGGCAATCGTTTCGGCCACCCGCTCAATTTCATAGGCTTCAGATTGCGCAAGCTTGAGAAATTCTGTGAGACTTTCTTTGTCAGTCCACTGCGAAATAAAGCGTTGATCCAAAGCCCCTGGATAATTTTTCAGAATTTCGTGCGCCACGCCCAAAGCCAGCAGGCTGTCTCCGCCTGTGCGGATCAGCAGAATCCGCTCAGGTGAAAGCCGGGCCGCTAAGATCTTGGCACTCTCGGTGACACAGGTCTCGATCAACCAGGCATCCAATTCTTCTTTTAAAACCAGACGGTTAAACACAGGCAAATGGGAAACAAAGCCATTCCAACCTGAAAGCAGGAACAGACGATCGGGGCCTTCCAGTGCCTGATCCAGAGTCACCAGCGGGGATTCTTCACCGGCCTGAAGTTCAAGACAGCGGGCAGCAGCCCGCAAGCCAAATTCGTTGGTGCCCGTCAGATTGCGCACCCCCAGCAATCGGAAAACCTCATGCATGGCAAATTGATCAAAATAATCCAAATCCCCACCAGCATAGACCAAGGTACGCCCATAGGGCGGGCGATAGGCCAAGAGCAAATCAGCCAAACGGTTGATTGCATCCTGGTAAAAAAGCGGCACCCTTCGACCCGTCACATCCAAAACACTGGGAGAAAGCTGAAGGGGAAAAAGGGTGGGTTGCTCACCCATCGAAATCCGCAGTTTGGCAAAACCCTCTTCGGGCATTTTGTTTTCAATGATGCGCTCAAGCTTGCGGGTCATGCTGCGATAAAACAGAAAGGTCTGAATGCCCTGGCCATCGCGCTGACTCCAGCCCTGACTGGATTCGCGCAACATCGCGGTAAAGCGCAGATCCTCACGTTCAAGTTCTGCCACAAATACAGATCCTGGCAAAGCCAAGGGGCCAGGTGACTGAACGTCTAAACTGCCATTGGGTTTTAAAAAAGCCTTGCGCTCGAGCAATTGACCAAAGAAATACGTGCGCAGGAGATAGGCCCCCTGGGGAAGATCCTCAATGGCTGAAACACTTTGCGTTTCATTGACCTGAATGACGCCTGAAATACCCCCGCTGTAAAAGGGCCAATTGAACGAGGCCCCATAGTCTTGAAAACCAGCGGGATGAAGATAACCGGGAATACCGTGCAATTCCTCCAGCAATCCGGCATGTTTAATGGTGGGGAGGTGATTGTAGGAAGTTTTCATGCGTATTTACTGATGCCGCCTGTACTCGCTCGGGATTCAGGAAAACCTGCCCTGTCAGTATAGCAGACCCGTCTCAGAGCGACCAATTTGAAATCAGGGTTTTAAAGCCCCGACAAGATTGAGGCGGCCATGCCCATAAAAGGTATCAAACCCTGTTTCGCCCAGATCATGGGCTCCGGCTTCAATCCGTGCTTTGATTTGCTCACGGCTCAGCTCAGGCCAGCGGCTGCGCAGAAGTGCCGCCGTACCGGCCACGGCAGGTGTGGCCATCGAGGTGCCGCTGACCAGTCCATTCTCCGGGCACGGTTTCAAGACTGGCGGGCAAAGCCGGGTAGCGGGTGGAGAGGCGGTTGAGGGGCTGGGCTGCATTGCGCTGAAGTGTAACAGCGGTTCGGGCAGGCCCCAAACCGCCCGCAAGGGGAAGGCCCTGGCAGGAAAGCAAGAGCGACAGGCTGAGAAAGCAGGCGAGGGAACGCAGCATCAAGAACCTCAAGAAAGATCTGGAATTTTACTCATTTTAGCATGGAAAGGAGCGAGCGCCCTCGCTGGATTGGGTTGGAAAAGTGGGTTCAGGGTTTGGATGCTGAACGGGGATTCAGACAGGTGAAGATCTCATCCACCGAATAATCCTAGCGACTCTCCTGACAGTCTGAAATCATGCCTGCCGAAAATCGGGGAAGGTCAATCCGGATATTTAAATTGATGCCGAACTATGTCTTATTTTCAGCCTTGTTCATGGCTTCCTCAAGCAAGTGAATCACTTCTTTTTGACACGCAATGCCCTCTTGATTGAAGAGCCATTCATCTTCTTCGAGGCGCTGTAACTCTTTTTTTGCACAATCTAAGGGTGTTAAACCTGTTTTATCTGTAACAAAAACATTTGCCCCAAGGCTCAGATAATAGCTTAACATTTCAAGTTCTCCATTCATGGCCTTAGTAAAAATAGGCGTAGAGTAAGATCTTTTATCTTTTAAATTAATATCAAAGCCATTTTCAATTAAAAAATCAGCAATATCTTTCCTGCCAGCAAATCTCAAAGGATTTATATCTGTTTTATACCCATTCAAAAACGAGTATTTCAATATTTCTAAATTATCAAATTCCAAAGCATAAAAAATTGGGTCTAAATCATCGCCTTTATTTTTCTCTAAATAATCAATGATGGCGTCATTATCTCCCTTTTGAAAAAGATCTGGAAACATATAAGGTTTTAAGCCATAATCACATGAATTGATAAAAGTATCAAAATCATCCGCTAACCATGCCAATTCTTCATCTGTGGGCCCTCCATCCTCTGCGCAGGATCCATACAATTGTCGAAATACTTTGCCTCTGTTGGGGCCATTGATGCCTAAAATAAGGTAATCATAACCTGTTTGCTCTACACCAATGCCAATATAATCACGGGGAACAGCATAAACTTCGTCGAAAGCCAAATAAAGTAAATTTCGATTCTTTTGTCGAGGATTCAAACTGGCTCCATAAAAATGCAAAACATATGCACCATGATCCTCTCCATCATCAGGATGGTCTGGTGAATCACGCTTTCTAAAGAAACATGGAACAGGCTCTCCACCATTTATTTTTAAAAGAAAATGGCGATAAGATTCGGGCAAGTGAACTCCCAATTTTTGCTCTAACTCAGATATCTCTGAATCAGGAATCAATGGAAAAGAATTCTTAAATTTTGGTTTCATTGCTGACTATTTCCTTGTAGAAGATAAACCCAATACACTTCGGTAATATTCAAATCCTCCCGTATGTTGAAAGGCTGCATGTAAATCCTTTGGCACAAACTGGATTTCAACTTCAAGTTCATTTTGTGCATTGTAACGGAGATTTCCTGAATGATGGCCCGTCATATTGTCTTTTGCCAGAGTATTACCAAAATCTTTTTGATAAACTTTAGAATATGCATATTGGTCAGCTTTAGATGCTGCATCACCTAATTCTGCCGTAGAAGCTTTAATCCAAGTCTTACCTTTTGTCAGATCTTGCGTCGGCCCTCCTTTTTGTGTAACCACTTTGGTAAAATCAGGTATTCCGTTATCATCAAAGTGAATAGAAAAATTCTTGAACTGGGGAAATTTGGTGCACAATGCCCGTTTTGGGTCTTGAGCACAAATTTCAGCATAAGATACTTTTCTGGGTAAGTTCTTATATTGCTGATAGTATTTAGCACACTGATTTTTGTTTCCAACGCATTTTTTACCTAATAGTTGCCCTTTTCGTTGAAATTTTTTGGCATGAGCTTCTAAATCCTTGATCTTTTTTTCCACCAAGGGCATGGCTTTATGGCCTTTATTGGCTGCTCTCCATTTTCTCAGTGAGGCTAACGCACCCTCAGTTCCATACTTGGCTGCTTTGTAAGTACCTTTTGCTTGCTTGATCCCAAACATCATTAGCGCAATATCTTCAGATTTCTCTGGCAGAAGTCCTGCAAATTGCATTCCTTTTTGAACATTGCGATAGCCATCTAAGATCTGTTGAGCTTGGCCACTTCTTTTCATTTCATCCCAAGTGCCTAGACCATCTTGCAAGTCAAAGGATGCTTTTAAAATCTGCTCCATGACCCCAATTGGGATTTGATCTATCAAAGCATCAGCCTTACCTTTTGCTTGATCAAAGGCTGCTTTTTTTTGTTTCAGCTCAAGATTGGCTGCATTCAAATCTTTTCCCGCAGCTTCCCAAATAAAAGTCATGGGATCAAAATTCGGATTATATTGCTGTATTGAAAAACCTGATTGAGCCTGATACTCAAGTGTATCGGGATGAATAACGCCCTCAGCGATTAAACTCAAGGTAATCGCATCATCAAGATCTTCTAAATGATTGAGAACCTCAGATTTAACACCTTCCAGTTCAAGACTTATATCCTGACTCACCTGAGCTTTTTCTTGAATCAATTTTGTTCGTTGCTGCTGAATCCTATTGAAGACAAATCTGAGTAATTGCCTGGGGGTTTGAATATCTGAGATTTTTTCAATCAAATAGGATTCATTTTGCCCAGAATCCGCAGAAGAAAATTGATTGAAATTTTCGTATAAATAATCTTGCAAAAACAATTCTGTGATGCGAATTTCCTCAACAAATGTTTCAGAAGCCTCCAATAAAGAAGAGAGATTCCCCTCAAAATCATCTTGAAATAGGGTGAGATCTAGATCCAATGCTTGCTTATAAGCTTCAAATGAGTTTGGTTTTTCTTGCGCAAGAGCATCAGCCTGAGAAAGGATGTATAGATTTTGATTAATTTGTTGACTCAGTTCTTGACGATGGTTCTCAGTTAATTGCAAATCATTTTGAATTTTTACTTGAAGCTGTGTTTTCTGTGTCTGAAAAGCAGCTTTCTTATCCAGTAACCGTTGAGCCTTTACGGAAACCGCTGGCGAAGGCGTATCTGTTAGCACACCTTCCGCAATCAAGCGTTGATCCAATTGAGAAATCTGATTCAAAATTTGCTGATATTTGTTGATATCTTCTTGAATAGGGAGAGTCAAAGCATTTAATTTTTCTTCAAGTGCTTGTAGCCCTGAAGGAGTCCAAGCCATTGAGTATGGACATTCCTCCAAAGGCGTTGGTGTTGGCTCAGGACTAGGCGTAGGAGTAGGCGAAGCCACAACCGGCACTTCAGCAATCGTAAAGGTATCAAAATCTTCCCAACTATAACCAAAGGCATATGCCACATAATTACCGGGGGGCAAGTAATTTCCCTGATCATCTTTGCCATCCCAGGTCACTACCCGTGAACCTTCGCCATCAGGCGAAGCTACGTGAGACAGCAGAGGCCCCCAACGCACACCGCCATATTCATCAACAATCTCTTCATAAACCTCAACCCAGGTTACTTCATTCGGGCCTGTATCCAGGTTGAAATTGATTGTTCCAGGCCATTCTAAAGCAGTTGAAGCAGGATACAAAATCTTTGGTTCAACGGTGATTTCAACATACTTTGGAGGAGAAATACGAGCTGACCAACTGTTTACAAGATAAAGATCACTCCATGTAAAATTTACCGTCTGATTTGCTGGCCAAAAAGCCCAATCTGTCCCATTCGGACCACCACCGTATTTCCATTCTTCCCGAGGAGGGGCAATGATTTGATCTGGACGCTCAAGCGTACAATTTAATATTCCATAAAAATTACCTCCTCTTGCTTTCAGAGCCGGGCTTAGTTTTAAAGGCCCTTGTATTCCACCGTTCCCAACTTTAAAACGATTTTGCTTATATTGGGATGAATAATAAAAATCGCTACCAAAGCTGCACATAATGTCATCTCCAGATTCACCCAGTTGAATTCCACCGGTTCCATCTGGCGTGCTGGACAAGATAATTTCATCATAAGGGGATGAGCCATCAAAATGCATCTCATTCGTCTGCGATAGATTCCCTACAATCAAGCTATATACTTGCTTAAAACTCATTCCAATATGCTCTTCAAGAAACCAAGCCCTCATATGAAAATCTGGATTACTCAAGTATGAGGGTTTTTCTACAGGTTCAAAGATAAGACCAGGGGCCAAACCTGAGCCAGCAATTTGAACTTGAGTCGAACTTACAGTAGGTTCGCCATAGGTATAACTGACATGGTTCTTGATCGAAAAGCCCTTTTCTTGCAAACGCTTAGCACGCAACTTCGAGAAAAATTCTTTGCGCTTCTGATTCAGTTCAGTTGAAGAAAGTGTTGAAACCTGCGGAGTGAGTTTTGCGGGTTGGGTAACAGGGGGAGCAAACTGACAGCTCCCCAGTAAAAGCGTCAGGCTAAGGGCGAGAGGCGAGAGGCGAGAGGCGAGAACGATTATACATCCGAGATTTGCTCCATCCATTTCTTCATATAAACGTTTCAAATATAGCAATAAAATATGAAGAAATTTTATCTAAAAAGACAAAATTATCCAGCAACGTTATCTGTTTGTTAAATTGGAAAATTTGCTTCTGTCGCTTAAGCTAAAAAAACTAAATGGAATACTCGTTTCAAGCCCAAACCCAAAAGATAGTCTTTACTCTCTTTTGTCTAAAAAATTTACGTTTCTTCATGATTTTAAACCTCTGTTTCCGGCTCGGTTCCCTCTTTGCTGCCTTTTTCAGATCCCTTCAGAGTACGCAGTGCTTCGGTCAGTTTTTTGACCCCAATAATTTCCATGCCCTCAATTTTTTCTTTGAGCGGAAGATTGGAACAGGGCACAATCGCACGGGTAAAGCCCAGCTTGCAAGACTCCAGCAAACGGCGCTCCAATTGCGCCACTGAGCGAATTTCCCCGGCCAGCCCCACCTCGCCCAAATAAACCGTACGCCCATCGAGAGCGATATCGCGCACGCCTGAAATCAAGGCCATGGCCACTGCCAAATCTGCGGCGGGTTCTTCAATTGTTAAGCCCCCCACCACATTGACCAAAACATCGGATTTAGAAAGGTTCAAACCCACTCTTTTTTCGAGCACAGCCAGAATCTGAATCAGGCGCTGGTGGCTGATGCCATTGGCCGAGCGCTTGGGAAAACTTGCAAACGAAGAATAACTCAAGGCCTGAATCTCGACCAGCAGAGGGCGGGTGCCCTCCATGGTCACGCCCACAGCTGAGCCACTGGTTTCAGCGGTATATTCAGCCAGAAACAAAGCCGAGGGGTTTTCAACGGCCTCAAGGCCGACCCCCGTCATTTCAAAAACGCCCACCTCATGGGTGGCGCCAAAACGGTTTTTAATCGTGCGCATCAGGCGAAAAGAGCGGTAGCGTTCGCCTTCAAAATAGAGCACCGCATCAACCATATGCTCGAGCACTTTGGGGCCGGCAATATCGCCATCCTTGTTCACATGCCCAATAATCCAGATACAGATATGCTGTTGTTTCGCCAGTTTCAGCAAGAGATTGCAGGTATTTTTGACCTGGCTGATCCCCCCCGGTGGGGATTCCAGGCGGGAATCATAAACGGCCTGAATCGAATCCAGAATTGCGACGGCCGGGCGGCGTTGATCGAGCAAAGGCACAATTGTCTGCATTTCGGTTTCAGCCAGCAGAAAAAAGTTTTCAGACTGGTCAAAGCCCAAACGCTGGGCCCGTGATTTGATCTGCTGTGCAGACTCTTCGCCGGAAACATAAATGACTTCCTGGCCCTGTTTTTCGGCCATATGAAAGGCCGATTGCAAAAGCAGGGTTGATTTACCAATGCCGGGCTCTCCCCCCAAGAGCACCAAAGAACCCGGCACCAACCCGCCTCCCAAGGCACGATCCAATTCCCCCAAACCGGTTTTTAAGCGATCGGTTTCGGTATAGGCGATTTCCTGCAGGCGCAGAAGTTCCACCATATCCCCATGGCCATAGCGCTGCACAAGATCCATGCGGTTTTTTTTGTCTTGCACCAATTGTTCTTCGAGACTGTTCCATGCGCCACATTCGGGGCATTTGCCCATCCATTTGGGGGTATCTGCGCCACAACTGTTACAGAGATAACGGGTTTTGATTTTTGCCATACAGAAACATACACCTTTCGCGTACCCTAAGTATAGACCTTCTTTTCAGCGAATACAAGTACCTTCCCTTGGCTTGATTTTCGCGTTAAGGTATAGATCTATGACGCTCAAACACCATTCATTACGCACGGTGATTCGTTCCCTTTGGGATGAAATCAGCCTGCCATTTTTGTTGCTCTTTTTTACCTTGATGGGCGGGGCCTTGGGCTATCGTATCCTCTTTCCAGAAGAGAGTTGGACACGTCTGTTTTATATGACCGCCATCACCCTCTCGACAGTGGGATATGGGGATATCTTGGAAACCGATCAACACCCCCTGGCAGCCTGGTATACCATGCTGCTAATGCTGGCAGGCATGTCCATGGTGGTCTATGCGCTCTCAAGTGTTACTGCCTTTATTGTGGAAGGCCGTCTCAGTCATCTTTTGCTCGAAAACCGGATCCGAAGGAGAATTGCGCGTATGAACGGCCACTATATTGTCTGTGGCGCTGGCACCTTGGGTGTTCACGTGATCACCGAAATTCAAAACTCAAAAGAACAGGTGGTGGTCATTGATGCTGATCTGGAACGCCTGAACCGTCTCAAAGAAGAATTTCCAGATCTGATCGCCTTGCATGGGGATGCCACCAATGAACTCGACCTACAGGAAGCCAATATCGCCCAGGCCAAAGGCTTGGTCTCGGCCTTAAGCAACGACAAGGAAAATCTGTTTTTAACCCTGACCGCCCGCCAAATGAATCCCGATCTGAAAATTGTCTCACGTGCCGTCGATATTAACCTGCACAAACGCCTAAGAATAGCCGGTGCGGATTATATTGTCAGCCCCAATTTTATTGGCGGCATGCGCATGGCTTCCGAAATTCTGCGGCCCAATGTGGTCACTTTTCTCGATCGCATGCTGCGGGGCAAGGATCCCTCGATTCGGGTTTCTGAGGTCTTGATTCTGCCTGAAAGCCCCTATATTGGCAAATACCTCAAAGAAGTTCCGATTTATGAAAAAACAGGTTTGAATATGCTGGCCTGGTCGGCCACGGGTAAAAACGAAGACTTACAATACAATCCTGGGCCCGAGACGGTTTTACGCGCAGGTGGTTTCTTGCTCTTTATTGGCAACAACGAACAGCGCAAAAAATTAGAGCATTTATTAACGCATAAAAAATAAGGCTTTTTAAACGATTGCGGGCAAGCTCAAATCCAGACAGGTGGCCGCCCGTATCGCCGCCAAACAGGTAGCTTCATCCAAAGCCTCGAGTTGATGGCGATCAAACCAGGCGGGGTTTTGCAAGGCTGCCGTTTCAAACTGATTGATCGCAGCGCGGAGATGTTCAGGTTTCAAAACCTGGGTATCGTACCAGCCCAATGCCAGTGCTTGAATCTGTACCGCTAAAAGCGAATAAGCCTGCAAAAAGACAAATTGAAAGAGCGTCAGCCCTTTGGCCTGGTAAGGGTTCAAATTCAAAAGACGCCGCGTCAGATAATTGCGTAAAACTTCACCGATCTGAGCCCGTAAAGACTCAGAGATTTCATAGGGCAAGCCCTTTTGCAATTGCTTTAAAAAACGCTCAAGGGCAGGCGAGGGAAAAGGATTCAAAGCAGAGAACAAATCAATCGCCTCTTCCCAACGGGTGGGATAGACATGAATATCGCTGCGCCAGTGGTTCACCTGCTCGAGATAGAGTTGGGTTATCCCAGCTTCTGTCTGCAGGCTATCGGGTTCAGAATTCAAAATTTGCAAACCTTTCAAACAGCCCCGCAGCGAACGCACGGCACTGATACTGTGCTGCCAAATGCCTTCTAAGAGTAAGCCATAAAAAGGCAGCAAGTACTGTGCTGGCAGCTCTTGTTTTTGGTTCAAACGCAGCCATTCTGGCTCTTGGCTCAATTGCGCCGGACGCTGCACCATGCGCAGAACCAGTTCACCGGTTTCAGACAAAAGCTGAGCCGCTGTCTTGCAGGAACTTTTGAGGCTGGGGCTGTAGAGATTGGCACTTAAAGAGGCTTCGCGGGGATAACGCTGGCAAATCTCAGGTTTGGCGCTTTCACCATATTCTTTGTGAATAAAACACAGCAAATCCTCGTCTAAAAAAACACAGCGCGTGCTGCCTGGCTGATGGCGTAAAACAGCCCTTTCATCCGTGTTTTGGCCGGAAAAAATAAACGGCTCACGGAAGCGACCTGAAGGATGCTGGTCAAAAACAGCATACCATTGCGCGTAATAGTCAGCATCGACCTGAATTTGCCAAGGTTGTTGGCAACACTGGCCGCAGAGACTACAAGAGAAAGTATCTACCTGTTCAGGATAAATCAAAGCCAAAAGATCAGGTGAGCGTTCAGCTTCTTGCGCAACCTCTAAAAACCAGGCAAAAAGAGTCGCACCTTCGGGGGGAGTCCAGGAATCTGAATTCATGGTCATTCTAGGTGGGTACTGAAACGTCAAAGCCAAGCAAGCTCAGCTTATCTCTCAACATTTCAAGCGTAAAGGGCTTCATCAGATATTCATCTGCACCAGCAGCCAAAGCTTCTTGAATCGTTCCCAGTGAGGTTTCACCCGTCAAGGTCAAAATTTTTGTTTCAGCAAGTTCTTTGCGGGCCCGCAAGGAAAGGATCAACTCTTTTCCTCCCATTTCAGGCATATACCAATCCACCACAATCAAATCAGGGGATGCTTGTGCAGACAAGAGTTCAAGCGCCTGCACACCATTGTGCGCTTCACAGGCGTGTTCTGCGCCCAAATTTTCGAGAAAAGCCTTCATGATCAAACAAACATTCAGGTCATCATCAACCAGGAGAACATTCATGAGGATTTGTCCTTGATCTTTTTTCAAATGCTCTCAAAACTCTGAAATCTGCAATGCACATGATGCTTAGACCGCTTAGATTTGATAATTTTAACAGTTATTGATCAGAATTTCTATCTGGCTTGCAAAGAACATATCAAAGTGATATCATATAAATATCAAAAAGATTCTAGGAGGTTTCCCATGCAACGCACCCATGATAAATCAGCGTTTTCGCTCAATGGCTATGTCGCTTTGATTTTTACGGTTTTGGCAGTACTAGCCGGATTGTTGTTGCTGATCGTCAGCCCTGTCCTGGGAGGACTGCTCTTTGTCGCCACGATTATCTTCGGTTTTCCGGGGCTTTACTCCGTTGAACCCAACGAAGCCAGAGTCTTGAACTTTCTCGGCACCTATACTGGCACCGTCAAAGAAGCGGGTTTCTGGTGGTCAAACCCTTTTGCTGTTAAGAAAAAGGTCTCTTTGCGGGTTCGCAATTTCAGCAGCGAAAAAATCAAAGTCAATGATGGCAATGGCAATCCGATTGAAATTGCAGCGGTTGTTGTTTGGAAAGTCAGCAGCCCTGCTTCAGCCCTCTATGATGTTGATGATTACGAAGAGTTTGTGCACATTCAGAGTGAAACAGCGATACGCAGTCTGTGTAATGAATACCCGTATGACCACGCTGAAAACAATGGCTTAACGCTGCGCGGCAATCCTGAAGAAGTGGCAAATACACTTCAGAAAGAACTGGAAGCGCGCTTGCTGGATGCTGGAGTCAAAGTCTTAGAGGCACGTTTGAGCCACTTGGCCTATGCCCAGGAAATTGCCCAGGCCATGCTGCGTCGCCAACAGGCCCAAGCAGTCATTGCCGCACGCAAACAGATTGTAGAAGGTGCGGTCGGCATGGTCGAAATGGCTCTGCGCCAACTTTCTGAACAAAAGATTGTTGAACTGGATGATGAGCGCAAAGCGCAAATGGTGAATAACCTGATGGTTGCTCTGGTCTCTGAACAGGAAACGCAACCCATCATCAATGCCGGTACGCTGTATTGAAATGGCTGCCAAGAAACAATTTCTGCTGCGGATCGATCCGAAACTCTTCCTGCTTTTGGAGCAGTGGGCTACAGATGAATTCCGCAGCGTGAACGGACAACTGGAATTTCTATTGCGTGACGCGCTCAAACGATCCGGGCGATTGAAAGCAGAGCCTGGTTCAGAGGCCGAGAAATCCTCAGAGGCATAAAATAAAAGGGGCTGTCCCTCAAGACAGCTCTTTTTTTATGCCTTAAATTTCACAAGTTTTCAAAAGAAGGGTCTATAAAAATTAAGGACAAGTAAAGTAAAGTTTAATTTGAGGTCTTTTCGTAGATGCAAGTTCAGGCCATACGTACTTCTTCTCAAGCGCTTTTTCTCTCAGCCCCCGTGCGTCCGGCCATCAGCAGAAGTGTATCTCACCCCCACGCCTTAAAGCAGGTGGATCGTGTCAGAATCAGCCCCGAAACGCAAGCAAAAACCAACAAGCTCCCAAGTCCTGAGCAGACCGCCAAACGCCTTGATTTTTTAGTCGTTCTTTACCACAAGAGCCACAGTTCTCAAGAACGCGTTCAGCTCATTCACACCCTGGGACTGATTCAAGCACCCGAAACAGTGAAAGTGCTTGAAAAGCTCATGAAAGAGCCCCTTGACGAAGCCCAGGAAAACGCTGTGATTGCCGCCTTGGGATCAACCCGCCAGGCCCTAGCTTTGGCCCCCTTGAATGATCTCTACCGCAGTTATTGGAACCGCCCAGCAAAAAGACAACGCGTGATTGCCGCCCTGGGAGAAACCCATGCCTTGAGTGCACTTGAAGCTTTACGCCAGGCCTATAAGGATGCCTGGAACAGTCAAGATCTCAAACTCAGCATCATCCAGGCCTTGGGAAACACACGTCTGGCTGAAGCCACCCCGCTTCTGAAACAGATCTACCAGGATCATTGGAATCAAATACCTTTGCGTTTAGCTGCGATTTCAGCTTTGGGACAGACACGCAGTGAACAAGCCAGCCAAGAACTGCTCAAGATTTTTCAAGCAGAATCCAATCAGGGGCAATTCCGCCAGGCGGTCATTACAGCCCTGGGACAAACGCGCACCGAACAGGCCGCAGAGGCTTTAGAAACCCTGTATCCCCGTTTGAGAAGTGCTTCTGAAAAACAAGCGGTGCTCGAAGCGCTGCAGACGATTTATTTGCCGCTCGAAGCATAAAACTCAACCTGAAGCCTCAGCCAAAAGCGGAAGCACCAACGCCGATAATTGGCACTTCAGGCTTTTTTGAAATGCCTCCCGTTGCAGGGGATCGGCTTGAATCGCATCAAGTCCCTCACCAAAGCTGCGCGAAGGGCCCGGATAGAAGATCGTGGCAGAAGTAACAAGCGCATGCCCCTGGCGATCCCGCAGGGCATCGCGGTAGGCATGCATACGATCCAGATCCTCTTTCTCTGGCCCCCGTTGCGCTGAAGCCTGACGGTATTTTGCATCCCATAACCAAAGCTGGGGAGGCCTTCCCACTCGCCTCAGCTCGACGAGCAAATCAGGGCGTTGCGCATAGCTGATACTGTAGATTTCTCCCTTTGCGCCAAACTGGCGCTCAGACCAAACCTGAATCGAAATCTGTTTTCGCGGAAAAACCATCGCAAGTACAGATTGGCCACGGGGAAAAACCCGATACCAGGGTGTATTTTCCCAACGTGAAAACCAACTTCCTTCAACAAGTGTGAAGCCTGCATGGCTGAGCAAAGCGGTTAAAACAGAGACAAGATGGCACGCAGTCCAAATCTGGTATAAATCAGGCAAATTTTCAAGCGCACGCTGCGGTCCTTCAGCAGAAACAGAGAAGCTAAATCCCGCCTGCAGGCGGCGAAACTGCTTAAAAATCGAGAGTAGAAGCGGGTCGCGCGTAAAAACCGTTGGGGTTCTCCCCTGCAAAGTCAGGCTCTCCCATCCTTCAAAACGCAAGGCATACAAAGCTTTTAACCAGGAGTCCAGCCACTGAACCGCCTTTGCCTGGCCCTTTTGCTGCAAAAATGCTTTTAAAAAACGCACCCTGTTTTCAATCAGAACCATGCCCGCTTTGATCTTCTGATTTTCAGCCGTCTCAATACTCAGACGCGAACGCTGATCCCAGACCCGCTGCTTTTGCCAATAGCTTTTTAAAAGTGGTTTGCGGGCCTGATGCAGACTCACAGCCTGGGGTTCACGCTTTAAAACAAAGCGTGAGCTTTTCTTCAAGACCGCAAGCAAGGCCAAAAGTCCTTTTTCTGCTTGCTGCCCCAAAAGTATTTCCTGAAGCAAGGCAAATTCCTGCTGCCAGCCACGCAAGGGTGCAGGCACGTTGAGTTCCCCCCCCATCACCGCTTTTCCCGGAAAAACAGCCTGCCCCCATTCCAAGGGCAAAAGATAGTGTAAATCTTCCCAAAGGGCCAGAAGCCCTTCCGGCCCCCAGCTTTGGGGCCAGACTTCAAGTAAAGTTTCACTTTGCAGGCACCCGGCCCGATAAACGCGTAGCCAATAACGCCCAGGGCCTCGTTTTTCCCAAAGCGTACGCATTTGAGCTGAAGCGGGATGCCATTGCAAAGGCAGACTCTGCTCCTGCAAATACACCTCAGTGTCCAAAAGATCAGCTTTCGCACCCGCAAAAACAATCCAGGCCGACTCCCATTCGGGCAGAGAGGTCAAAGGCTCTCCACGCAGGTCAACAAATCGCACTTCAGCTGCCAAAAGCAAAGCCCTGGTTCAGAAGTTGGCGACGTAAAGAAGCCAAACGTTGAGAAGAAAAGGGGAAAGATTCAGCGGGAAGTAAAGCCTGAACCGCTTCTAAGGTGCTTAAATCAGCAGGATTGGCACTGCGCAGGCGGGCCAGAATTTTCTGCTGGATCTGTTCATCGAGAGCGGTTTGCCAATCGATGCCCAAAGCTTCTGCGGCTGTGACATAGGCCTGAATATCCGTGAGGGTACGAAAAGCAAACGAAAGCAGAGGTTCTAAACAATCCCGCAATTCAATCAAAAGCGTTTGATAGGGGGCTCCTTCCAGTAACAAAGCCAGGTCATCACGACTCGCCTCAAGCAGCAAAACCTGTGCCCGATCGAAGATTTTATCCGCCAGCAAATGGGTACTTTCGTCCAGATTGATCGTTCCAATCAATTTCAAATTGCTGCTCAGGGGCAGCGTTGAACCGTCACTGAGGTCAAGGACCGCAGACTCGCCCCGGCGTCGCACCTCTGTAGCCGAGAGCAGTGGGGCAAAATAGTGTTCAACACGGGCCAAATTCATTTCATCTAAAATCAGGTGATAGGGGCGCGCAGGGCGATTTTCCCGTCGGGCTTGCAGGGCTTCTGCCGCTGCCTCACGCAAAAAACGACTGGCGGGTGAATCAAAATAGGTCTGCTGCAAGGGATTAAAATAACCCAACCAATCCTCGGGTTGATTCCAATGGGGAGAAACCGCCAAAAGGCAGCTGTGAGCCCCCGCATGGCGGGCATAGGCCTGGGCCAGCCACGATTTCCCCAAACCACTGGGGCCAGTTAAAATCACCAGCGAAGCACTCTCAAGCGCCAGATGATAGCGTCGAATCAAAGCAGGGGCCAGCAAGAGTCCTTCTTTGCGAATTTTTTGAACCATCTGCTCGAGTTTTTTGCGTGGCGAAACTTGCGTCCGAGGCAGCTCTAAAACAGGTAGTTGGGCTTCGAGGGCTTGCCAGGCAGAAGGTGAAATGCGAAAGACATGGCCCTGAGGCCGTTTCAAAAAGGTTTCTGATTTCCATTCAGGCAACTGTTCAAGCGCTTTGCGCCCGATCGGACGCGACAAAAGCCCTTGAATCTGAAAGCCAATAAACCAGGGAGCAGGAGGTTCAGCCCCTGTCTGGTAGGCCGCACTGAGAAGCAAGCCCTTCGCCAGGAGCCCTCCACCTGGGCCTGAAAGCCAAAATAAAAGCACGTCGCCAGTCTGCATGCGGTGAAAATAGCGATCCACGACCCACTCGCATTCCGTCTCAGCCACTCCCTGCCCCACCTCCAGCAGGCGCGCATGCAAATCAGAGTGCGGCTCAAACTGAATCAGCCAGGCAGGACGTTCAGAATCAGAAATACCCATAAAACAATCCTTTTTCAGAATTTTCAGCCTCAGAATTTGCTACCCCGTTGCGAAAAAGCTTAGCATGAATTTGAATAGAAACAGTACACCTCAAAACAGGAAGTTGTGATGAAGCCTCAAACCGAGATCGAAAAAACATCCCTAACCTTAGCAGAACGTCTCCAGCACCGGCACAAACATCTGACAGTAACGGCCAACCTCTCCCGCAAACGGGTTTATAGCTGGGTCGAAGATCTGCTCGGCATTCTCTTTCCCCATCTGGAAGAACATATTACCCCGGCAGAAGAAATTTCAGTCAGGTTAACTGAATTGCAGGCGCAACTGGGACGTTTACTGAAACAATTGGGTACAGAACCTGAAATTTCAGCTTTGTTTTTTGCTGAGGATTTGCCTCACGCAGATCTCTGTATTCAACAGGATGCCAAGGGAATCTGGCAGGGCGACCCTGCCGCCCATAGTCTGGATGAAGTGATTATGACCTATCCAGGTTTTTTGGCCGTCGCCATTTACCGCCTGGCCCATGCCCTTTGGAAACGCCAGGTTCCCATTCTGCCCCGCATGCTCACCGAACACGCCCATCAACTGACCGGCATTGATATTCACCCCGGTGCGACGATTGGTTGCCGTTTCTGCATTGATCATGGCACCGGCGTGGTGATTGGAGAAAGCACCTGGATTGGCGACGACGTCAAACTTTACCAAGGGGTTACCCTGGGGGCTTTGTCTGTTGAAAAAAGCCTTGCCAATACCAAACGCCATCCCAGCATTGAAGACCGTGTCGTGATCTATGCCAATGCCACAATTTTAGGGGGCGAAACCGTGATTGGCCATGATACCATCATTGGCGGAAACGTCTGGCTGACCGATTCTGTTCCTGCCAACTCCCTGGTTTACCACAAGGCACAAATCACCGTGCGCAATAAGGAACACTCTTGCATTCAAGATGTTTGCAGCACTCAAGCCACAGACTGATCGCGCGCTGCTTTTCGCTGGAGTTTCTGACGCAGCCAACCCATTTCGGCTGGGCTGAGCGCTTGAGTCAAGACCAATAAAACAAGGTAAAAAACAAGCGCACTGGGAAGAATCACAAGCCAGTGCAAATTCAGCCTGTTCAGCTCCCAAACGCCGGCAGCCATCATCAGAGAGCAGAGAAAAGCCCTGCTCCATTGACTTAATTTGAAATCAAGCGGAACCAAGCGTGAAAGCCAATAGAGATTGATCATCCCTACCAAAATTTCAGTTAAAACCGTACTGTAACTGGCCCCTACCATGCCCCAACGGGGAATCCAGAAAAAATTAAGCCCGCCATTGACAAGCACGCCCAAGGCATTGCTCCAGGCCAAAAGGCCATTGCGGTGAATCGCGGCAAGGCTGTAGAGGCTGATATGGTTGAAATAGACAAAGAGCAAAGCCCAGAGTAAAATCTGCCAGCTATAGGCTGCGGGCGCAAAGGGAGCCCCCAATAAAGCGGGAATCATCTCAGAGGCCAATAAGCTTCCCCCCAACATCACGGGCAGCACAAAGATCCAGGCCATCCGCATGGATTGAGCCACCAATTTGCCCAATTCCTGTCGCCGGGGCAATGAGGCCAGCACAGGATAGATGGCCATCAGCAGAAGATTGGGCAAGAGAATCAGCAGATCCAGTAATTTCACAACCGCCTGGTACCAACCGACCTCTGCTTCTGGCCTTCCCATTTGATAGAGCATGGCCACATCCATACGAAAATACAAGAGCGCAAACAATCCACTCAGCCAGAAGGGCATTCCTTCTTTCAACAAGCGCAGGGCAAACCCCGTCTCCCAGGCTGGAGAAGTGGCCTTCGAAAAGGTTTGATAGAGCCCAGAAAAACCCCAGAACAAAGAAAGCAGATAGGCGCAAGCCAGGCCTTGCATCAGCAGCAAAATATCCCGACTCCAGAATAAAATCACAAGGGTCGTTCCCAGCGTCAGCACACGGTTCTGTAAGCGCAGACTGACTTCTCGCTCAATCTGCTCAAGGCCGTTAAAAACGGCAGATAGCGTATCCTGCCAGCCCTGGGCCAAAGTAATCACAGCAGCCCAAACCAAGATCAGCAAAGCTTCGCCACGCAACCCTGTCAGGGCCCCACTGCCTATGATCAGACAGAACGTCAATACAGAGAGCAGGGTTTTTAAGCCCAAATGATGTTTAAGATAGCGCAGGGTCTGGGCGCGTTCACTTGCCAATTGACGAATCATCAGGGTATTCAAGCCACACTCTGAGAAATAAACAAACAAGCCCGAAAATGCCAGCGGAAAAGCATAGCGCCCATATCCCCTATCGCCTAAGGCATGTGCAAGCACCAGAAAAAATACCAGGCTAAAAAAACGGCTGACCGTTTCAGCCAAAAGCTTAAAGCGGATATTGCGACTCAAACGGTTCATCAAGGAAGGTGGTTCTGACATGTTGGTATTTTACCTGCAAATCAGGTTTCTGCCTGAGGCAAAATATACAAAATAATAAACTAATTTATAATATATTTTTTATCTTTTAAAAACAAAATAAATACAATAATAAACTCAAAATAATTACGTTTAATAATTATCTAATAACAAGTAATAATTAAATCTATATAATTGACAATTAATAATTATCAAAATAAACTTAAACTCACACTTCGCAAGATCGGTTCGAAACACGTGAAAGGAAACTTATGAAATTCAACCCACTTCAAAAATTGTTGGGAAGTTTAAGTCTGACCAGTATTGTTCTGGCATCACCCGTGCTGGCAAATCCTGCATCAGAAGCTCCCCTGGTGATTCAAATGGCTGCCGAAACAGTCAGCGATGAAAGCGATGAAGAGCCCAGCCCCCCAAGCAGTCCCGCCCCCTCCACAAGTGCAAACAAACGGGCGATTGGGGGCAGAAATATTTCAGCCTTTACCCGCAAAAATCTATATGGGGGCTCCAGTATTGGCGGTTATTTTGATACCGAGTATATTTTTCCTGCCAATCAACCCGCCTATTTTGACAACCACCATCTGATTCTTCAGGTTTCTTCGATGTTGCATGAGCGCATCTTTTTCAATACTGAAATTGAATTTGAACATGGTGGGATCATTGGCGGGGGCTCAAATGATGGAGAACTTCGCATCGAACAAGGGTTTTTGGATTTTAAGCTCGATGATTGGATGGTTTTTAGAGGCGGGGTTATTCTGGTTCCCCTGGGCAGACTCAATCTGCTGCATGACTCCGACTTTCGCGATACCACCACCCGACCGCTGTTCACGAATGTAATCATGCCAACGACCTGGATGGAGCCTGGAGCCGGTTTTTATGGCACCCTTTACCCCGATGAGAATTGGGAAATTTTTTACGAAGCCTACGTCTTACAAGGGCTCACAGACAATCTTCAGGATGGAAAAGGCCTGAGAGGAGCCCGCCCCAGCCTCTCTAAAGACAATAATAATTCCAAAGCCTTTACCACCCGAATGGGTTTCAGCCCCTTTATCGGACTGGATTTTGGATTGGGCGCCTATTATTCAAGTATTGATGCACAATCACAAAAACATCTTGGACTTTTCGTCGCTGATTTAAATTGGCGCAATGGCCCCTTTGAATTGCTTGGAGAAGCAGGTTTGGCCGTTCACAGCCCCACCAGCTATACCTCAGGAGAGCAAACAATTGCCCTCAATGGCCCCATGTGGGGATACTACCTTGAGGGGCATTACCATCTCTTTCCTGAATTTCTCAAGGGCAGCCTGTTTGGAATCGATCTCAGCAATCCCGTCTTTACATTGGTAGGCCGTATTTCTCAGGTCGATACCGATGCTTCTCAACTCAATGCCAATGACCGCACAGAATTGGTTTTGGGAGTCAATTACCGGCCCATCGCAAATACTGTATTTAAATTGGAATACCAATGGAATCTTGAAAACCAAGCCTTTCTCACAGGAGATTTCAGCAAAGAAATCAACAACAATCAATTGATTGCCTCTGTAGCTGTAGGTTTTTAAATTCGAAGATCCTCTTGAAAAAGAAGAGCAAAACAACCTATGTTATGTTACAGGAAGAATAAATTGGGCAGTCTGAGGCTCAGATTTCAGACTGCCTGCTTTGAGGATAAAACCATGCGCCTTCTCTTTACACACCTACTCCTGCTGACACTGTTCTTGGCAAATAGTCCTGTTCTGAACGCCTCTGCGGCAGAAAAACCAGAATTTTACGAACAGGTCTATCTCAACGAAGAGGCAGCCTTAAAGCTTATTTTCGGCGATCTAAAATCCGAAAAACATCTATTGACGCTCAATGCTGAACAAAAAAAACAAATTCAAAAGCAGCTGCGCCGTAAAATACCCGAAACCAGCCTGCCCATTTGGTACGGTTTGCAAAATGGAAAGGTCGAGCGCTATGCCCTGATCCTGGATGAAGATGGAAAACATTTTCCAATCACCTTTATTGTGGGGCTCAGCCCTCAAGCCAGTGTGACACAGGTGGCCGTGATGGTTTACCGTGAACGCCGGGGCGACGGTATTAAGCGCAATCGCTTTTTAAGTCAGTTTGTCGGAAAATCTGGCAAAGACCCGATAGAAGTCAATACCGATATTATTCACCTGACAGGTGCCACCATCTCTTCTTGGTCGATTGCCGCAGGGGTTCGCAAAGCCATTGCCCTGCTAGAAATGTTGGTTCTCAAGTGAAAGGCAGACGCTGGGCGCATCAATTACACCGCTGGGTTGGCATTCTTTCCTGTCTGTTCATGCTTGTGGTATCGGGCACAGCCCTGGCATTAAATCACGCCGATCTCTGGCGGGCCTGGTTTTTGAACCCTGCCAAAATTCAAAATTTTCACCTCAGCCAAGCCCGCGTTCTGACCGCAGACCCCCATCGCACGGGACATTTGCTCGCTGCCGATCAAAAAAATCTGTTTGAGAGCCGTGATCAAGGCCAAACCTGGCAAGAGCTGAAGCTCTTCGTACCCGCCGAAAAGGTTTCAGGGATCGGCTTTTCACCTGAAAAAGCCGATCAAATCTGGGTGGCCCTGCGCGAAGTCGGAGTTTATTTTTCTGAAGACGGCGGTGAAATCTGGGAAGAAGTTTCCGATTTGCCCTTTAACCCTCTGAGTGGAGAAAAAATTGAAACCCTGCTGGTAGGGGCAGGCCCCAGCTTGCAACTGCAAACAGATTTGGCTTGGTATACACAAAGCCCGCAAGGTGTCTGGAAAAGACAGGCCCTGACAAGCGGTCAGGGTCGCCAGGCCCTGGATATTCATGATCTGATCTGGCGTCTGCACACGGGGCGCTTTGCTGGCAATGCGGGCTTAATCCTCTACGATGGCATTGCTCTGAGTTTGATTTTTCTTTCATTCAGTGGGCTCTGGCTGGCCCGCCGCCCCAAACGCAAACCCACCCACAAACCGACAGCCCCCTCTTTGGAGTATCCCTCCCATGAAGAACGCCTGGTTCAAAAAGACGAATCACTTACTTAAACAGGGCCTGCTTGGGGGATTGCTCCTCCTGTCTGGATATCCCAACGTGGAGAGCCAGGCTCAGCCTTCTTCAAAGCCAAAAGAAGCTCCCCTCACGCTGGTACAGCGTATGGGCTATAGCATGGGAAGCCTGTTTAAAATCATGCTCTATAGCCCGAATCCCGAGCAGGGGGGGCAGCTTGCAGAAAAAGCGCTGGCATTGATTCAAGCACAGGATGATTTGCTTTCAGATTGGAAAAACAACAGTGAGTTGATGCGGGTTTTACCTCAGGCCTGGCCCCATCCCAGCCCGATTTCAAACCCGCTATACGAGGCGCTGATTGAAGCTTTGCATTATAACCAAATCAGTCAGCAGGCCTTTGATATCAGTGTGGGTCCTTTGCTTTCACTCTGGGGATTTCGCGGAGGTGGTTTCAGCATTCCGAGCCCCAAAGCATTAGAACAAACCTTGAAAGCCGTGGGCTCAGATAAAATCAAACTGTATTCTGATCCTCCCCGCCTGCAGTTGCTCGCACCCGGCATGAAACTGGATTTTGGAGGTATCGGCAAAGGCCGAGCCTTGGATTTGGCCGGAGCCTATCTGCGTCAGCAGGGCATTCAAAGCGCCGCTTTAAGCTGTGACAGCAGCAGTCTGTTTATCGGTGCCCCCCCCAACTCCCCCAGGGGCTGGCCAGTTGGAATCAAAGCCCCCGATCAAAGCGAAGCCATTCTGAAAGGGCTCTGGCTTCAAGATCAGGCCCTCTCAAGCAGTGGTGACAATCAACAGTTTTTTGAAAAAGAGGGAATACGTTACAGTCATATTCTCGATCCCCGTAGCGGTTGGCCAGCCCCTTACCGTGGCAGCATGACTGTCTTGGCAGCTTCTGCGGCCCAAGCGGACGCCCTCTCCACCGCTTTGTTGATTTTAAAACCCGAGGAAGGAAAACTTCTGGCTCAACAGGAGCAGATTCAAGCCTTCCGGGTTTGGGGCTTCGAAGCAAATTGGCAAATTGAAATCATCAACGCTCAGAGCTTGCCACAATCAAACACGGCCCCGGTTTTTCAAGGCCATCTCTGAAGCTGCAATGGCTTTGGGTTCAGGCCAGGAACGAAAGAGCCAATCCCCGCAGGGACTGGTAATGCCAAACCAATAGGACTCATGCTTATAGTGATGCCAGACATGAAATTTTTTCATGAAGCGGCTATAGGGATTGCGGGGAGTATAATCAGAATGCGCCAGCCAATGCGTCCATTCGTACAGCAAATAATACAAGACAGTGACCGTTAAAAAGCTCATGGTTCCTTCCCAAGTCCAGGTCAAGAGCCAGCCGATCCCGATATTTAGAAATACAGCCCCCCAAATCAACCACGCTTCAGCAAAAACATAGCGTACCTGTTTGGGATCTTCATGGTGAATATAATGAATTTGATCCATGGCCCAGTGCCAGAAGCGATGCTTTTCACCGGTTTCTGGCCGGGGGAAATGCAGCAGATAACGGTGCACAAAATATTCAATCAAAGGGCTCAAAAACAGAATTAAAAACACCAGCCCAAAATAAGGTTTCCAGGCTGCGGAATAGACAAGCCAGCTCAAGCTTGATAGGGCGAGTAAAAACCAGGGCCAAAGTCTTTTTTGAGAGAAATAAATCAAGATCGTTTGACGCAGAAGAGGATCCACAGGGCACCTCCAGAAAGACCTGACTCCATCATAGTTTTTTTCAGATCTTTGTTCAAGCACCCAAGGGTTGAGATGAGCTTAACTGACGGGCAAGGGTATAAATTCAGAATCTCCTTTGACGCCTTCGAATTCACCCTTCAGCCATTTTTCTTTGGCTGCGTCAATCAATTCCTGCTTGGAGGCAACCAGATTCCACCATAAAATACGGGGGCTATCGAGCGGATCTCCCCCTAACCAAAGCCAACGGGCTTGTTCTGAATAACGGATCTCAAAGCTTTGCTCAGGTTCAGCCACTAAAAAACAGGGGGCTGAATAGGAGGCTTCACCGATTTTCAGCTCACCTGCCACTAAGAAGAAAGAGGATTCGCGCTGATCTGTTTTCAAAGTCCATGCGCCTGCCTGCTGGGCTTCAAAATCGACCAGAAAGGGATTAAGCGAGCAGCTGACCGGGGCTTTATTTCCAAGTGCTTCACCTATCGCCAAACGGGCACTGAGCCCAGCTTGAATGTCCCAAACGGGCAAGTCTGCTTTGACGGCATGCGCTACCCAAGGATCTACCTGTTCTTCCTGCTCAGGCAAGGCCAGCCAGAACTGTACCATATGAATCCGGTGAGGCTGGGTACGATCGGCTTGAGGGGTACGTTCAGAATGCACAATGCCCTTGCCACTGGTCATGAGCAAAACGTCTCCTGGCTCCAGCACAAGATCATAATCAAGGCTGTCGCGGTGATGCATCCTGCCTTCAAAAAGATAACTCAAGGTAGACAGTCCGATATGCGGATGCGGGCGCACATCGGTTCCCGTTCCTGCCGCAAATTCGATCCGGGGCAAATAGTCAAAAAAGACAAAAGGGCCCACCTTGGGGCGGGGAAGATGGGGAAGATAACGCTCAATGATCACGCCTCCACCTAAATCCTTGGCATGGGCAGAAAGAGGAGTGAGAGCTGAATTCATCTGAGGTTTCTCCAATTAATTTAATATTGAATTATTTGATAATAAATTATATTCACAAGGCTGTCAAACGCTTCGCGTCTGGCTCAAGCTCCTGCAAGTAGTGAGCAGGGGTAAACACCCCCATCACACGCAGCCTCAAGACAGTACGGGTCTCAGGGCTATCCATCGGAAAGAGACCCCTTATGGCTCCACGGGCAGGGAAGCGAGGCATCCCTCAAAATAAGCAAAAGAATTTCTGAATTTTTCAAGCCCCAAACTTTCAAAGGCATCGGTTCCAGCTTCAGAACGCACCCCCAAACTGCCCAGAGCCTCTTGTAGGCTCAGACCGTCTGCCAACAAAGCTCCCTGGGCATAGACACGTGCCAATTGAAAACCCACCCCGCCAAAATAATCTGTTTTCAAGAGACAATAGGGGCTATGGGGAGCCTGCTCGGCCATCAAAGCATGTATAAAAACAGAATCACAGAGTACCGAACTTAAAGGATGTGAACGAAAAGCCACAGGCCGAAGCGGCACAAAAGCAGTCTCTGGATATTGATTTTCCAAATGCTCAAGCCAGGAGAGATTCAAGGGTACGAGCACAAAGCCCTGGGGCAAGGGCAAGACCGGCAAATGAAAACGGGCAAAAATCTCTGGGTTCAGAGGGGCCTGAACAAGCAGGGCATCAAGCTGGTGTCCCATGCAGACTGAGCTTCAGACCCTGACATCCACCAAACTGTGGCCTGCAGCTTCGATCAAAGAAACAGCGGCAGCACCCTGCTGCGTTTGGATTTCCTGCGCTTTGGCAGCAACGGCCAAAGCCGTCTGCTCGATATTTTCTTTGCGGCTGAGTGCCGCCTGTACCACGTCCAGGGCCGGTGTAGAAACAGAAGAAATAGCGTCCATGCAAAATTCTCCTTTGGATTTAAGCAGTAGATTTGGTCTGATTATAGCATTGAAGCCAAGCAAAAAGATAGCCAAAAATAGCTGAAAAATTGGATTCAGAAGCTTTAAATTTAGAGCTTTTCTGCTTTTTTGGGGTTAATCTGAACCTTTGAGCCTGGTTTAAAGGCTGTTTCTAGCTCAGAAACAATCTCATCACCGGCTTTCAAGCCTTGAAGAATTTCAGCCTCATCATCATTTTTAAGCCCCACCTTGACCGTCTGTAAAACCAAGCGCTCCGCTTCGATTTTAAACACCTGCCACTGCTCATCCTGTTTAAACAAAGCCCGCTCAGGCACAACAAGAACCCGCTCTTTTTCTGCAGTAATAATTTTCACGTCCACACGCGTACCAGGGTATAAATGCAGTGCAGCAGGCGGGGCACTGACAATGACTTTGATCCGCTGCTGCTCAACCCCCAACGCTGAAAGTTTGGTAAAACCAGCAGGATAGATCCGCGCCACTTTGCCCAGCACCTGCTGATCCTGCAAGGCCTTGCCAGAGATCTCGACCTTTTGACCCGGTTTGACCTGGTGAATTTCTTCTGAAAGAATATCCACTTCGATTTCTAAGGAATTGAGGTCTCCCAGCTTCAAGATCGGGCTGCCGGCCGGCAAGACAGTGGCATCACGGCTTTGCACCTCAAGCACAGGCCCTGAAACAGGGGCGGTGATCACGGTTTTGCCCCATTCATCCTGTTTCTGGCGCAACTGCGCATTGACTTGCTCTCGCTGGGCCTGATACACGCCACGCAGATACTCCGGGTCTTGCAGAGTCTGTTTTAAGCGCTGTGCTTGCAATTCAGCCACACGCAAAGCCTGATGCGCTTTTTTTTCTTCTAAAAGCGCCTGCTGGGCCTGTTTGCGCATGACCAAAACCTGTTTGCGCACGTCTTCAAGCTGGGCCAAGGTGAGGGTCCCCTCGCGATAAAGCGTCTCCTGCCGGTTCAAATGGCGTTCCAACTGTGCCAATTCAGCTTCCTGGGCTTCACGTTGACGTTGACTCTGGCTGCGCTGCAAACGGGCCTGTTCGATCTGGGCCTGGGCCACAGCCAATTCAGAGGACTTCGGCTTTTGGCTTTGAATCCCTTGTGTCTGGGCCGATATTTCAGCCAGACGCGAACGCAAACCCGCAATCTCAAGACTGCGCCCCAAACGGTTAAGAGCGATTAAAACCTGTCCCTTTTCAACCCAGTCGCCTTCTCGCCAGGGCAAACGGGAAAGTTCTCCCGCGACAGGCAAATTCACAGTATATTCACGTGCCAGACGGGTTTTCCCCTCTTCAAGAATAAACTGGCGCACCCGCCCCAGCTTGACCTGAATGCTCTCAACGTTCTGGATCGGCTCCCTCAGAGAAACAAAAGCAACACCCACCAGCCCTATCCCAAGGGCCAAAATCCACCATTTTTTCTTGAGTTGGCTCAAGATCTGCTTGAACATATTTACTCCCGAGATTTTAACGCCTCAACCATATCCAGAGAGGCAATCCGCTTACGAGACAGCCAATTGCTGACTAAAACATAGCCTAAAATGGTCAGGGCACTGATCCAATAGGTTTTATTGCTGAGGTAAAAGGGAAACCGGTAAACATCTGTGACGTAGGCCTGGGTAATGGCCATGCACATCCAGGTCCCCACAGGCAACCCCAACAATAAGCCGAATAAAGACAGGAACAGATTTTCATTGAAAACAATCCGCCCGACTTCTTGAGTAGTGTACCCCAAAACACGTAAGGAGGCCATTTCACGACTGCGTTCAGTGATATTAATCGCCGTAGAATTATAGATCACAGCGACCGCAATGATCCCCGCAAAGAGGGTCAGAAAAAAATTCGAAATGCCCATGGATTCCCCCATGGTTTTATTAAAATTGTCGAGTGAATCCGATTTTATTTCTACAGCTGCCACAGCGGGCAAATCCTTGATCTTGGCGCTGACCTCAGCCTGAGAGCCAGGATCAATCTGCAAAAGCAGGGCATTGAGCGCATAAGCTTCCCCCAATAAATGGCTGAGCGTTTCCAGTTGCATATAGGCTCCTGCCCCCAAAAACTGGGTCACGATTTTTTCTACCACAACTTTTTTTTCACGGGTCACCCGGCCAAAAAGTGGTTTGAGCGTCACCGTATCCCCCACCTTCAATCCCAAACGGTTGGCCTCAATATCCATCAGGGTGAGGCCCTTTTTTCCCAGTTCTACGGGTTGGGCCTGGGCATCGAGCAGACGAAAGAGCCGGTGAGTCTCAGGCAGGCCCGTAATCAGCATCTCTTTACGTTTCCAACCTTGGCGCAACTCGAAGGGATAGAGCAATAGCGGCTCAGCCCTGCGCACATGGGGCAGGCGTTGCGCCTCGAACAAAGCCTCTTTGCCTCTTTCAAGATACAGGGTCAAACGAATATCTTCCCTTTGCACCAATTCAAACTGGTGGTGTATCAAAAAACCCATCGCATCACTGGAGAAATACCCCATGATTACAATCGCAGTTGAAAGCATGACCCCCAAGACAGTAAAGCCAGACCGCATGGGATAACGTGCCATATTGCGAAAAATCATTTTATTGGTAAAACTCAGACGCTGCCACAGCCTGGGAAAATACTCCAAAAACATGCGTTTGGCTGAACGAGGCGGGCTGTCGCGCATCGCAATGGCGGGTGAAATTTTAACCACCCCGCGTACCACCGTTAAGGCGCTGAGCAAGCCACAGGCAATGCTGATGGCCTGCGCACGCAAAAACAGGTCAGGATAAAATTGATATTTCAAAATGGGAAAGCTGAAATAATCCACATAAATGGTAATCATGCCCCGCCCCATCCATTGCCCCAAGACATACCCCAAAAGCCCACCGATTAAGCCCACCAGCCCCGCAAAGCGCACATAATGCATGGCCACTTCAAAATTGGTATAGCCATAGGCTTTGAGCAGGCCGATCTGCATCTGTTCGCGGCGCACCATACGGGTTAAAAGAATCACCAAAATCAAGGCTGCAATGATCAAAAAGATCGTAGGCGTTACGCTGCTGGAAACCTTCAGCCCCTCCAATTCACTCTGCAAATACCAGTTGGAGAGCTGATCCTTGCGCTGGATCTTGGCATAAACCCCATAGGGCTTGAGCAGGTCTTCGGCCTTGTCCAGCAAAAGTTTTAAACGTGAGGGTTCAAAGACTTCGCCCACAATTTCATTGACTGCCCCCTTCATATCGAGGTGGCTTTCAGCCCAGGCTTCCTGAACCCAGACAATCGCGAATTTGCGTGGATTGGGCAACATTTCCTGGGCATTGCGAATCGTATACACATATTCAGGGGATTGGGCTGCGCCCACAATTTTCAGGCTTTGGCGCCGCCCATTGACATTGACGGTGATCCGATCGCCGGGTTTGAGCTGATTGGCCGTCAGAAAGCGGTCATTGACCAAACATTCATCAATTCCACTGGCCGAAAAATAGCGCCCATTCATCAGATGCAAGCCATCAATCACCCGTTCATGACGAAGCGGAAACGAGGTAATCCGCGCGATTTTGGTCTCATTTTGACCGGCCACTGTCAGATTCACATCTTTGACAATTCTTCCCCGCACAGCCCTGACACCGGCTAGATCTGCAAGTTTAAACACAGCCGAAAGCGGAGCTTTTTCAAGTTGAATACTAAAATCATGAAAACGGTAACTGGCATAATAGCTGTCACGGGTTAAAACCAAATTGCGATAACAGGCGAAAAAAGCAACAAAAATGGCAATGCCACAGGTAATCACAGCCGTCACCGCAGCGACCTGGCCTTTGCTTTGCCAGAGATCCCGGCGCAGCTTATGGTAGAGAACGGGCATTACCAGAATACCTGATCTGCTGTTACGGGTTCCGGGTTGATCTGAATATCCTGAACTTCCCCATCACGCATATGAATCACACGGTTTGCCATGGCGGCAATGCCTGCATTGTGGGTAATCAAAACCAGAGTAGTACCGGTTTTGCGGTTGATCTCCTGCAAAAAATGCAGCACAGTTTTGCCCGTCTGATAATCCAAGGCTCCCGTCGGTTCATCACAGAGCAAGACCTCAGGCTGTTTGGCGGTGGCCCGCGCAATCGCAACCCGTTGTTGCTGCCCCCCTGAAAGTTGGCCCGGAAAATGATCGGCCCGATCATCAAGCCCCACCAAACGCAACATTTCAAGAGGCTGGGCAGGATGCTCGACAATCTCAGTCGCCATTTCAACATTTTCAAGAGCCGTCAGATTGGGAATCAGGTTATAAAACTGAAAAACAAAACCAATATGATTGCGGCGGTAACGGGTCAGGGCTTTTTCTGTCGCAGAAGAAAGATCCTCGCCCTTAAACCAGACCGTTCCAGAGGTGGGAGTATCCATCCCTCCCACAATATTGAGCAGCGTCGATTTGCCTGAGCCACTGGCACCCAAAATCACCAAGAGTTCATGGGGATAAATTTCAAGCGAAACATCTCGCAAGGCATGAACTGTGACTTCGCCCATAACATAGGATTTGCTCAGATGCTCGATTTTAAACAGCGGCTCAGCGAGTTGTTCAGGCATTAAAACCGGGCCTGAGAAAAGATTTCAGCCCAAAGCTGCAAAACAAAAAAACATGCTGTTGAATACTGAACATGAAGGCCACAACCCAATCAAGAAAACGGGATCTTTATCTATCTTATTCCCCCCCTAGAATAAATGAGACCCCATGGCTTGTCAAACAAGAGACAAGCTCAGGTTTGCCCCTGACACAAGCCCAAACAGATCTTCAGAATAGGCAGGCCGGTTTGCCAAAAAAGCAGTTCCAAATCAGAAACCAGCCATTGAAACTTGGTTTTCAGCAATTTTTCGATCACAGATAGAGGCCAAACAATCGGGCAAGATAAAAGCTGGAGGAAACGCGTCATGAACACAACACAAAGCTATAAATGGGCCACTTGGGGCGATCTCAACGCTTTTTGGGCCCTGATGCTGGACAATGTCACCAATCTTGTGCTTTTTACCAGCATTCTCGGAGGCGTTTTTGGCTTCCCCGTTAATTTTATTTTTACAAAAATGATTCCTGGCACCTGTCTGGGGGTCATGATTGGCGATTTGGTCTATTCCTGGCTCGCGATTAAACTGGCCAAAGAAACAGGCAACGACAAAGTAACAGCCATGCCCCTGGGGCTCGATACCCCTTCAACGATTGGCATGGCTTTTGCAGTCCTCGGCCCCGCCTATCTGGCCACGGGTAAAAATGCTGAGCTTACCTGGTATATCGGCATGTCCGTGATGGTCTTTATGGGCATTCTCAAACTGATCTTTTCTTTTATTGGCGGTTGGGTTCAACGCGTGGTTCCCCAAGCCGGTCTCTTGGGCTCTTTGGCAGGCATTGGCATTGCCTTGCTGGGATTTTTACCGCTGGTGGATATCTTCAAAATGCCGATCGTAGGTTTGGTCGCCCTGGGCATCGTACTCTGTGCCGTTGTAGCCCGTTTGCCCATGCCCAAAGGCATTCCAGGCATTTTCGCAGCGGTGGCAATCGGCACCTTGCTTTACTATCTTACCGGCCCCAGTGGTTTGCTCGGTCTGGCAGAATTCAAAACCCCACAACTGGCCATGCATCTTGCTCTGCCAATTCCTTCATTGGGTTTTCTTTGGGGTTTTAAAGACGCCATTCCTTACCTGCCTATTGCTTTGCCCTTTGGTATTTTAACGGTCGTAGGCGGCATCAACGTCACCGAAAGCGCCCGCCTGGCAGGTGACCATTTCAATACCCGCACGATCCTCTTAACCGAAGCGATTGCCACTTTGGTCGCTGGGATTTTTGGCGGCATGGCCCAGTCCACCCCCTATATCGGCCACCCGGCTTATAAAGCAATGGGGGCACGAGCAGCCTATACGCTGGCCACAGGTCTGTTTATCGGAATCGGTGGCATCTTGGGCTATACCTCTTCAGTCGTCGATCTGATTCCCGCGCCGGCGGTTGCCGGGATTTTGATTTTCGTCGGTCTCGAAATTGTTGCCCAGGCCTTTGAGGTCTGCCCCCACCGCCATTATGCTGCAATTGGTCTGGCCATGTTGCCTACCGTTGCCAACCTGGCCATGATTCAGGTAGACAACCTGCAAGGGCAAACCATGGGCGCGCTGATGGGTTTGCCCGGTGTGGCCGAGATTCTCAAAGCCCACCCCCTGCATCTGCCGCATGAGATGGAAACTTCGCTTCAGGCCATTCATGTACTGGGTCACGGTTTTATTCTAACGGGCATGCTCTGGGGAGCCTTTCTGGCCTTCTTGATTGATCGCCAAATGAACAAAGCCATGTTGATTTTGGGTGTCACTGCGCTCTTGACCTTCTTTGGCGTGATCCATTCAGTTGTGCCGGATGGGAGTGTCTATTTGCCCTGGCAAACCGGCTCTACCCTGCCCTATTATCTGACCGTGGCCTATCTTCTAATTGCCGCTTGGGTCTGGTTTTTAACCCTGACCCTGCCCAAACACGAGTTAGAGCCGATCGGTGAAGGCCAGTAACTTGCACAAATCTGACCCGCCAATAGGGCTCACCACTTGAACGGCTCAGGCCCAGCCAAGGGTTCTCAGAAACTTCCAAACGAAGCGGTTGAGAGCCTTTGGCTTTTTCCTGTTTTGTTTGGACTGTTTTTTCTGCTCTCTTTCAAACCAACTTGGGCTCAGCAAAGGGAGTGAGCCCTATCAAAAAGCGCTCACTCCCTTTGCTGAAAGCTTGCTAAATGACAAGAGCCTGGACCTGCAAATCATGGAGTATCTTCAAACCCAGGCAAAAACCCAAGCAAATAGGAAGGCTGGCTTATGAAAGCTGCGCAAGGGCTGACAACGCTTTTTGCCAACGCTCATGCCAATTTCCAGAAATAACCGTATAGGGCAGTTTTTCCCGCTCTAAGAGCGCCTGACAACGCAGAAAAAAATCTTCGCCACCCGAAGGCAAATAACGAACCTCATCAGCCACCCAAGGGACATCTGGCGCGCAGAGCAAGTAATGATCAAATCTCTGCCGGGCCGCTTGGGCCGCAATCGCAGGGTCCTGCTGCTGAAAAAGCACCTCGTTCCAAATCGTTGTGACCCAGAGCTCAGTATCATAGAAAAGCCAGGCCCGTGCTTTTCGCTCCATGGCCTGCTGTGTCGCCCACTGCCCCCGCGCAATCTGGGGCATATCCGCCGCACTCGGGCGGGTCTGATGCGCTTCAATCCATGTTCTGGCATATTCAGGTACCCACAGGGTTTGAAAATGCTGCGCCAACTGGCGAGCCAAGGTGCTCTTTCCTGTAGATTCAGGGCCCATCACAGCAATACGCTTGAGAAACCAGGGCCGAACCACTTCTGGTAAAAAATCCCAATTCTGAGCAGGTTGCTCACGAATGGCGGTACCACTGACAGGAAAATTCTCACGCCCGGGATCCACTGGCATATAACGCGCCCCCAAAACCTCTGCCAGTTTCCAGCCATAGTCTTCCGAGGCAAAGACCCACTCGGGTTTTTGCGGCAAAACCCGTTCCAGACTGGCTTGCCAAATCTTCCAAAAATCAGGGTGTTCATGCGGGTACTGTGGGTTTTCATCGGTCAGATGCACAATCTGAAGCGCTGGAAAAAGCTGACGTAACCATTGAACGCGAAGCTCACCGGGAATGGGTTCGGCTTTGAGACTGCCCAAAACCACCGTCAAATTTTCGACACATGCTTGGGCAAATTCAATTAAATAGACATGTCCAGCATGGGGGGGCAGAAATTTACCCAAGATCATGCCTGTTTTTCCCTGCAATCCTGAGAGCATGCTTCACCGGCCTTTTTAAGCCATATTAACATCGAAAACAGACAAAGCAAACCAAATTCAACCCTTCACTTTCACGGGCATTTACCCTGCGGTTTGTTTCGCAAAACAGAGGTCAATACAAGCTCTCAAGCCCTATGTGACGGTTATTACAAGTAAATTTTACATTTTATACCCTGGCAGAGAGAGATCAATAGAGTTAAGATAGTAGTAAGAAATAATAAAGTTATTCAGAAGACTTCAGATGATAAAATTCAACTCAAGAAAGTTTCTGGCCCAGAGCCTGTTCTTTCTAGCTTTTATGGGTCTGGGTAGTTTTTTCAGTCAAGCGCAAAGCCAAGCCGACGCCCCCCATCTGACAGATCTTCAAACGAATATCCCTGTGCCCCAAGAAATTCGTCCCTCTATGCACCTCAAGCCCGTTCCCCCTTCTGCCGCGAATTTCAGCCCTGAAGAAATTCAAGAGTTTCAACGCCGTTATGGCATGCACGCCTCTCAAAACCCTGTCAATCAAGCCATGACCTTGGCAACAGATACCTTGGGCTGGCGCGATCGTCAAGCCTTGGAAATCATTCAACATTTTTCGTCTGAAATTCAAGCAACGGGCAAAGAATATCAACTCAATCCGCTGATCCTGGCCGCGATTCTCTTTGACGAAATTCGCCATGAAAAACCCACCGAAGAAGTCATGACCCAATGGGGGCTGGCCAAAACCTTGGGATTGGCACAGATCAGCCAAAGAGAATTGATCATGCAGGGTTTTTATGACGAAGATTTGAAGAGCTTGATTCACTCTGGCCATTTTGATCAGCCCTTAAAAGATTTACAAGGCAAGGGCAAACTTGCGGCAACGAAAGATCTGCGCAAACTGAGCGTAGAAGAATTAAAAGTTCACCTCCTGGCCCCTCAAATTTTGGCACTGCTGCCTCAAGAACGGGTTGAAATCGGTCAGAAAGCCTTGCTCTCGCCTGCTGAGAATATCCGCATTCTGGCCAAACAAATCGTAAGAGTGCGCAAACAGCTTGGTTTACCAACTGATCAAGGCTTCTACCGTTTGAACAATTTCTCTGAACTTCATGATCTGGCCCGCGTGGTTGTTTTTCACAATGGCAGATTGGATTACGCCCCTAAAATCCTCAGTTATCTCAAGCTTCCCCAACTCGAAATCGCTCTGAGTGGCTGCTTTCGTCCCAACCCAACAGCTCAGATTCAACCTCTTGAGCCCGCATTTTTAGATACTCAGGAATTCCTTGTCAAATCCTTAGAACGCTCCGCTACTCCTGGTTTTAATCTTATTGCAGGAATAAAATAAAAGCTTCAGGCTTCTATCGTCTTGACCGGATTCAGGGCATGGGTAATAATAGTATCTGCACGTGAACAATGTGCGGGAGTAGCTCAGTTGGTAGAGCATCTGCCTTCCAAGCAGAATGTCGCGGGTTCGAGTCCCGTCTCCCGCTTGTGCAGACCTGACAGGCGCCTGTAGCTCAGTGGATAGAGCAACGGTCTTCTAAACCGTGGGTCGCAGGTTCGACCCCTGCCAGGCGCGTGCCTCAGCACCTTATGGTGGGTGTAGCCAAGTGGTTAAGGCTCCGGATTGTGGTTCCGGCATTCGTGGGTTCGATTCCCATCATCCACCCTATCAAAGCGGCGGAACAGCATGCTGCAATTGGAAGTAAGTCCAGGTTATCTTGTTTACTTCCATGAGTGCATCTGGTCTGTCGCTTTTTTCTTAAACCCACTTCTTCCCCATCTGCCCAATCGTTTTTGTGTCGATCTTGGAGCGGCTGATGGCCAGAATGGCTCCAATACTTTTTTACTGTTTTTGAATGGTTGGCTGGGTCTGGCCATAGAGCGGGAAGCCCGTTATTTTCAAGCCATGCAAAGAACCTACCGCGAACTGGGGCTCCAGATTGCTCTTCAAAATTCAGAAATCACCCCCGACAATATTCCGCTGCTTTTAGCGACCGAAAATGTGCCCTCAGAATTTGCCTTTCTCAGTCTGGATATCGACAGTTGCGACTATTGGGTGCTCAAACAGCTACTCGCCTACTATCGCCCAATCGTGATTTGCACTGAAATTAACGAAACCATTCCTCCGCCATTGCGCTTTACCCTTTTGCCTGAGGCAAAACCGCATGCTCCCAGTCATTTTTTTGGTTACAGTTTAAGCCTATTGCACGATTTAGCCAAAATATACCACTATGACTTGGTACGTCTGGATTTTAACAATGCTTTTCTGGTGGCCCGTGAATACAATTTCTTCTGGCCCGCCCTCAGTGCAGAAGAAGCGTACCTGAGTTATCGCAAGAATCCACGCCCAGATTATAATCAGGACATGGAAAAGCTTTTATCTTGGCCTGCTGCCCAAAATCAGGATTTTCTCAACCAGCATTTTGCAGCTTATGCTGCCGAATATACGCTTTATACCAGCAAGAAAGAGATTCCTTGAAACGCCCTGCCATGTATGACTGGATTTCACTTTGTTCTCGATCCATCTAAATTATCTCTTGAACGCTTTGCATTTGGGGCACCCAAGGTCATGACAAAAACTTTCAGGAATTGAAATGCAGAGAGCTGCTAAAAGAATAAGCAGCCCAAAGTGTCCGTCATCTGTCCTTTACCATAAGGAATAAAATAGTCGAATATTGAGAATCATTTTTCAATATTATATAATTTCAATATTATATAATTCATGATTATGATTGTCAGTAAAAATTTCTGATTAAAAACCCAAGGATGGGTTTGCTGAATTCATCACGATTTTGTTTCACGGAGGAAACATATGGCTCTTCGCATCAATAGTAATATTTCTTCGCTGAATGCCCAACGGAATTTGGGCAGCAGCAATGTCCAACTCTCAAAGACTTTAGAGCGTCTTTCTTCGGGCCTGCGTATCAATCGAGCCGCAGATGATGCCGCTGGGTTAGCAGTTTCTGAAAAACTGCGCACCCAAATCAAAGGCTTCAGCCAAGCCACCAGCAATGCCCAAGATGCAATCAATTTAATCGCAACCGCAGAATCAGGGCTGGATCAGAGTTCCCAGATTCTTCAGCGCATGCGCGAACTCTCCATTCAAGCAGGGAATGACACCCTGGTGAACGCCGATCGCGCGAAAATCCAGGAAGAGATCAATCAACTCCGAGTTGAACTGACCCGCATTGCCGAAACGACAGAATTCAATACCCGCAAACTGCTCGATGGCAGTATTGCCCAGGCCACAGGCAAAGCCAATCCAACCGGAGAAATCAAACAAAATCTGAGAGTGGGAAATACCCTGGCCACCGTGCCTCAGATGCAGGATTTCTTTTCAACAATTACGCTTCCCACTGCTGGAGCTGGCCCAGGTATTCCTGCCACCTTTGATCTTGAATTAGAGGACAATAATCGCGTTGCAGTGGTCACTCAGTATAATGTGACCGGTCTTCCCGGTGGACAATGGTATGCTCCCGCGACACTTGATATGGCATTTGAATTTAAATTGGTCAGTTACCAAGCAAATAGCAGCGCCCCCGTCAGCGTTGCCATCGAAGTCTATAATTCTGTAAACGGATTCCTGTATAGTGTGGATACCAGTGATCCCGCTTCATTTTTAGAGCCCAATGCCGGTCTTGGTACCGCGCGTGGCGGTTGGGAAGCGGGCATTAGCGGCGGAAGAATTCCGGCAGGCCAATCCGTTCTTTTTCTATCTTTACGTCCCCCCGTAGACGGCCTTTACACGACGGGAGAAGCCGTTGGAATCGTTCAGATCAACAACCCTACCACCCTGGATATCGGCAAATCAGCCGTGATTCAGATAACGCCGCCTCGTACAGTGGTCACCACCGACAGTTCTCTGACCTTTCATGTCGGAGCCAACGAAGGCCAATTTCTTAAAATGGGGGTTCAGGATATGCGCGGAAAAGCGCTGCGTATGGAAACCCTCAATATTCTGGGCAGCACAGACCAGGACAGCCGTCTCAAAGCCCAAAATGCCATGGGTGCCATTGATTCTGCGCTGGAGTATGTCAATACCAACCGCGCCCGCCTGGGGGCCTTTCAGAACCGGCTGGAATATACCATTCAGAATCTGCAGATTTCTCAAGAGAACCTGACCGCTTCTGAATCGCGCATCCGAGATGCAGATATTGCGATGGAGACAGCCCAACTCACCCGCGCCCAAATTCTGGTGCAGGCTGGTACCGCGGTGCTAAGCCAGGCCAATATCGCACCACAATCGGCCCTGAGTCTTTTAGGTTAAGTATTTTCTCCGTTTGCATCATTTGAGTGGATTGTATTCTGATCTCAATAAATTAAGCGTCAGGCATAGAAACATCGTTTATTTTTATGACACATACAGAACATTCGTTTATAATTTATTAATATATACAAAACTGTCTCACGGATGAGACAACAGTTTCAAAAACTATAAAACCGTTGAATCGCGCAAAGATACTTTCAAACAGCGATTTAATCAACAGAGGAGACACGGATGGCTCTGTATATCAATAGCAATCTCACGTCTCTCAACGCTCAGCGCAATCTGGGTATCAATAACTCCAAACTTTCTAAAACCCTGGAACGCCTGTCCTCGGGCCTGCGCATAAACCGTGCAGCCGATGATGCTGCAGGGTTGGCTATTTCTGAAAAGTTACGCACCCAAATCAAAGGCTTGAATCAAGCCACCAGCAATGCCCAAGATGGGGTCCATCTGGTACAAACCGCAGAAGGGGGGCTAGAACAAATCTCAGGCATTCTGCAACGCATGCGTGAACTTTCAATTCAAGCAGCCAATGATACGCTGGTGAATGAAGACCGGGGCAAAATTCAAGCAGAAATCAACCAGTTGCGCACTGAAATTACACGGATCTCCCAAACCACTGAATTTAATACGCGAAAACTCTTAAATGGCAGCATTCAATCTTCACAAACAGATTTTCAAAATGCCCGTGCAGTCCTCACCAATAATATTCGCGTTGGCGATGCTCAAAACCTTCCTCTGGATATCCGCAATTTTGTCGCTGGCATTCAAAGTCTCGCTCTCAATGCCACAGTGGATCAAGCGATTTCTTTGAAAATTGTCAACCTCTCATCCAGCCTGCCAGAGGTCGTAGGGCTTGAAGTGCGTTCTTCAGTCTACGGCCTTCTAACGCAAATACAAGACTTACCGACGTTAGGCAGTACCAGTTTTGGAATCTCGCTTTTGGGCCCCAGCAATACCAGCAGTCTATTGACCCTCGATATCAACAAGGGGGGATATATCAGTGGAATCACCGATCGCTCCACCCCCCTCAGCAGCTTGATATTAACAGAAAGGCTCAGCCCTGTAAACGCTGGAAATATGAGTCTGACAGTAGGTTCTACCGCATACAGTATCGCCGTCGATCCCAATACAGACACCATCAATAGCCTCTTGGCCAAAATCAATGCCTTGAGCAATGCCAGCCATACTTTCTCTGCCACTTATGATGATGTAAACAGTCGTTTCCAAATCAGCGTCTCGCGTACCAGCAACCCGCCAAATATCTATACAGCCACCACCAATTACTCCAGCACCCCACCAGCAGCTTACAGTGGTGGAACACCAGCTCCGGCTCCTTATCCTGGTTTTACACTGCCAGCCGTTGGAACGCTCTATGCCTCAGTGGTAGATTTTCCCGATCTCAACGCTCTGAACCAAAATACTGATTTTACCCTCAACTCAACTGGCGGCAATCTTACCGCTCTGTTTGGCGGAGTGACCACCGTCAACCGCCAGATTACAGCCTATAGCACCAATACTTATACAGGCACCGCCACGGCCACGGGCGTGAACTCAAATTATGATCTAACCTCCACACTTGACTTTTCATCCATCTCAAGCAATTCACGCACACAATCCAATGCCTCCTTTGCCGCAGGCAATACTTGGGGCAGTTATGGTCTGGCCGCAGCCGACACATTACAAATCAGCGTACAAACTTCAAGTGGTGGATCTTATACTGCCAGTATCGTTGTGAATCCAGGCGATACGGTCGGTGCCAGCTTGACCGCCTTGCAAACCGATCTCAATACAAACGCCAATGGAGGGGGAGACAACTACGCAGTGTTTCTCGGCGTCGGCGGAAATCTTGTCGTTTCCCATGATATTAGCCAAAACTACGCAGCAGGCGTTGCATCCCTGACCAAAACGCTCAATAACTATATCCCCCCCAATGCGCCCATTCCCTTTGGCGGCACCACAGGCCCCAATAATTTTGGGCCTGGCAGCCCAGGTATCAACGCCTTTTATCCAAACCCTGGCGGTGTAGCTCCTGAATTTGATCTTTCGCTCAGTTTTGGCGGCAGTACAGGCTTGCAGCAGGCCCTGTACTTAAACACCCTCGCTGACAATGCTGATACCCGCAGCAATACTTACGCAGGTGCAGTCACCTCAAACGGCGGCGATTCCTATACACTCACAACCACACAAACAGAAATTCATAATCCGGGCAACAATTCAACCCAAAGTGCAATTGCCGTTGGGGGCCCCTTTAATTTAACAGAGGCGGATATCGGCAAAGAAGTCATGGTTCAGATCTTCGCTGAACGCAAAGAAGTGCGTGAAGACCGCAGCCTGACCCTGCAGATAGGCGCAAATGAAGGTCAGTTTCTCAAACTGGGCATTGATGAAATGAGTTCACATGCCCTGCGGATTGAAACCCTGAATATCTGGGGAGCCAATGATCAGGACTCTCATCTCAAAGCCCAAAATGCAATTGGCGTGCTCACAGAAGCTCTGGATCAGGTCAATTTGCAGCGCAGTCGTCTGGGCGCACTCCAAAACCGCCTGGAATATACGATTCAAAATCTACAGATTTCAAGAGAAAATCTCACGGCCTCTGAATCCCGGATTCGGGATGCGGATATCGCAATGGAAACAGCCCAACTCACCCGCTCTCAAATTCTCGTTCAGGCTGGCACAGCGGTCTTAAGTCAGGCCAATAGTGCGCCGCAATCGGCCCTCAATCTTTTAAGGGGCTAAACCTCATTCTCAAACGGCGAAGATTTCCTGCATTTCAATTGATAAGCACAAACACTTAGATTATAATTTTTAATAGAAAAAGCAAATGATTGGTCAAAGCGATGAACCTGCGCGACCTAGAATATCTGATAGCCCTGGATGAACTGCGCCATTTTCGCAAAGCCGCAGAGAAATGCTATGTCAGCCAACCCACCCTCAGTGGTCAACTCAAGAAATTGGAGCAGGAACTGGGCGTTCAATTGGTGGAACGCACCCGTCACAGAGTCTTTCTCACCCCTGTAGGCCAAGAAATCGTCAACAAAGCCCGCAGAATCATGCAGGAAGTCGAATATATCCAGGAATTGGCCCAAATGGCTGGAGACCCCCTGCGAGGCCCCTTGAGAATTGGGCTGATTCCCACCTTGGGCCCCTATCTTTTGCCTTTGATCATTCCTGCTATCCGCAAAGGCTTGCCTGGCCTGGAACTCTATCTGCATGAGATTCAAACCGCTGATTTACTCAAACGCCTGGCCAGTGGCGAACTGGACGTAGGTATACTGGCCCTGCCGATTGAAAGTGAACAAATGCAGATTCGCAGCTTATTTGAGGAGCATTTTTGGCTGGCGGTTCCCGAAAATCATCTGCTGGCCCTGCAAAAAAACGTGAAGCTGCGTCAGTTGGCCCAAGAAACCATTCTCTTGCTCGATGATGGGCATTGTCTGCGCGATCAGGCACTCGATGTCTGTACCATGGCGGGCGCGCGTGAAAAAGCCAATTTCAGGGGCACCAGCCTCGAAACTTTAAAACATATGGTCAGTTCAGGCAATGGCATTACCCTTATGCCTGAATTGGCCATCCTGACCCCGGAACCCGAATCCAGCCAGATTCGCTATTTACCCTTTGAAAATCCTGCTCCTGCCCGAGAAATAGGCTTGATTTACCGCAAAAGCTCACCGCGTAAAAATTGTTTCGATAAATTGGCCAAAATCATCCAAGTTGCAGTGAAATTAAAAATTTAATCAATGCCAGAGGCACTGTTTGACCCAGGTCAAGGCCAAAAACAGGCAGACATGGTATACAGCATCTAGAGCCCCAAAGCTCAACTTCCTCAGGAGCACCCCATGCAAACGCCCTCACCCAAAGCTTGGTTTTTAGGCCCCAAAGCCGAAAACCAAGAATATTTTGAACGCACCCTGCTTGAAACCTTTCGTGACTATTGCTATTGGCGGCGAAACTTTCACCCCGAAGACATGGCCTATATCCGTTCAGAAGACCGCCTGCAACCTGAGTTTTTACAATATCAGGAAACCCTGAGCGATCACCTCTTCGAAATGCTTTCCCAACTCAAACGCAGTATTCCCTTTTTCAGCCCGCGTTACCTGGGACATATGGCCAAAGATCTGCTCATGCCTGGCACTTTGGGGTATATCGCAGCGATGTTTTATAACCAAAACAATATCACCCGCGAAGCAGCCACGATCACAACCCGTTTTGAAGCCGACGCCCTGAAAATGATCGTCAAAATGTTAGGCTATAGCCCCGAAAAAGCCTGGGGACACCTCTGTTCCGGGGGTACCGTCGCCAATATTGAAGCCCTCTGGGTGGCCCGCAATGTGCGTCTTTTCCCCTGGCAGGTAGCCCTGGCCCGTCAGCGCGCAGATAAAGAGCTCCAAGCCCGTTTGGAACAGTGTGTAGAAAGCTTGATTCCCGATTTTCCCTGGGACAAGCCCTCACGCCTGCCTGTACACCAAACCCTCACCCTTTCCGCTCAGCTGATGGAAAAGGCTGCACAGGATTCAGAACTGGCTTACCTGCTCAATCAGGTATCCGTCGTCAACTTGGGTTTGATTGGGTTTTCTCAGGCTTGTCATCTTGAGTTAGGCGCCCCTCCATGGAATTTACGCATTGCCTATAGCCAAAATGCCCACTATTCGCTACGTAAAAGTCTCAGCCTTTTGGGTTTGGGAGAAAGTGCAGCCCTTCAAATCCCCTTGGATCAGCACCTGCGCCTGGATATTCAGTCCCTGCGTGAAACGCTCTTCAATCTGCCCGAAGAGGATCTGCTGCTTGCGGTTACAGGTGTCTACGGTTCGACAGAAGAGGGCGCACTCGACGATTTCGATCAATTGGTCAACCTGCGCAAAGAATTTGAAAATGCCGGCAAAGGCAGTTTCTGGCTGCATGGCGATGCCTGTTACGGTGGCTATGCGCTCTCGCTTCTGGATCAGGGGCAGGAAGAAGTCATGGAACCTGCCGCTGTACTCCAGGCCTTTTTACAAAACGTGGCCCGCAGCGCTCAAACACGCAGTGGTGAAAAAAGCTTTTTAGCCTGGGATTTAAATCGTTGTCAGCGTTGGCTGAACGTCTCCAATGCGCTCTCTCAATGCGATTCCATTTCATTGGACCCGCATAAACTGGGGTATCTCCCCTATCCTGCGGGTTCAGTCGCCTATCAGGACTATCGCGCACGTGAGTTTATCCGCTGTGATGCCCCCTACCTCAATGCAGAGCCCATGCTGGATGGAGATTATTGGAATACCCCTTACCCAGGCAAATACACCCTTGAAGGCTCACGTCCGGGGGCAACATCAGCAGCTGTCTGGCTGGCCCATCAAACGGTCCCGCTAAACCGTGAAGGACATGGCCGTCTGGTCGCCGGCACCCTGGTGGGGGCAACCTATTTACAAGAAACCCTGAAACAGGTCATTGCGGAGGAACTCCCTGGTATTCACTGCCGATTTGTCACCCCCGATGCAGATTTGAATATCCTCTGTTATACCTTCAGCGGCCATTGGAAAGGTTCGCCCATCAGCCTCAGCCAATCCAATCATTTGGTCACAGAACTCTATCAACGCCTCTTGGCACGTGAGGTTCTTCCTCAGCAAACCCAAGATTTTATTGTGTCCATGACCCGTCTGGAAGCTGAAACCTATGGAAGAGAGCAAATCGCGAGAACCTGGCAAAGAATCTCAGGCCGCCCGCTTGAAAACCATGAAAACGCCTTGGCCCTGGTTCGCACCGTGGTCATGGATCCCTTTTTAACCGAAGCCATGACGCGCCCGGATATGCAACCGCCCCAAGTTTCATTGGCGCGTGTTTTTGCAAGCACGCTGGCCAGTCAATTGCGTAAAATTCTCAGCGAAATTCATGCTTTAAGCACGTGACTTGGCCTTTCTGCTTGGAGAGAGGCCTGACACATGCTAAAGTAATGAAAAAAAGGATGGAGCTGACGCATGGCCTATTTACTCGATGACTTCAGCCGCGAAGACGAAGTCTCCCTGTTTGGCACCGAGTGGTTTGTTTTTTCAGATCAGGTCATGGGAGGCATTTCTCAAGCTCAGGCCAGCCATCAACAGAGCCCTGATGGCCCCTTGCTGCATTTTGGAGGCAAGATCAGTCTGGAAAACCAAGGGGGGTTTATTCAACTGGCCCTGCCCCTGATTCATTCGCGCTATCTTTTTGATGCCCGACATTTTCGGGGGGTACATCTGCTCGCACGGGCCAATCAACGTGAGGGTTGGTATATTCATCTGCGCACCAAAGAACTGAGCATGCCCTGGCAACACTATCGCGCGCCCTTTTATCCCTGCCCGGATTGGGAAATACATCAAATTCCCTTTGAATTGTTTTATCCGGTGGGAACAGGGCACCCGCTCAATTTAGAACGTTTGACCCGGATCGGAATTGTCGCAGGTCAGAGAGCCTTTCAAGCCGATCTGGAACTTAAACAAATCGGCTTTTATCCAGGCTAAATTGCAGTTAAAGACGTTCGATCGTCACCAACCAGGCTTGGGCCTGATGGGTTCGTGTTTCAAAGCTGCTGGCTTCGATGCGGTGAATCTTCCATCCCGCTTCAAAGGTCTTTTCAAGTTCTTTACGTGAAATGCGACGGGGCCCCTCTTCACCGGGCTCATGCTCGCTCATGCAGAGCAGATAAAAGCGACTGCCAGGAAACATGACATGGGCCAAGCCACGTAAATATTTTTTACGTTCCTTATCCGTTAGAAAATGAAAAAGTCCACTGTCGATGACCGTGTGAAAACCTTCACCCAGTACTTCTAATTCCAGCGCATTGCCTACCACAAACGTAGCTTCAGCTTGATAATCCACTGATTTCTGACGTGCTGTGGCAATCGCTTTTTCAGAGATATCGATTCCCCAAACCATATGGCCACGCAAGGCCAACATTAAAGCATTTTCACCCGTTCCACAGCCAATATCAAGCACGTCACCGACAATATTTTCTTGATTTGCAAGGGTTTCGAAAACGGCTTGGGGTTTACCAATCTCCCAGAAAGGGAGAGATTGTGATTCAATGGCAGAAGCCACAGTCATTGGCAGGGATGCTGGGCGAGTTTTCGTCGCTCTGGGCATGTTGTAATCTCCAGTTATAGAACTGTCAACCTATTGTACCGGCCTATCGTCACAAAAATGTGACATTCCAACAACAAGAGAAAAAAATCATCTGTTTAAACGCTAAATTTTTAAGCATTGGCAAATAAAACCCATCCAAACTGGGGCAAGAGGGAACTATTTCCCCTTCAAAACACGTCCCTGATCCTAATATCCCCCTATCTCTAAATGGAGAATACCCGCCATGCGTTCTTTGCCTCTGTTTCTATTGTTCAGCCTGATGTTTTCAGGCTGTGGCATTCTGCTTCAGTCCCCCCTGGGAGACAAACAGGAGATCCAACTCACCGGCAAACTATCTGATGAAGAGGGCACCCCCTTCCAGGGAAAGGTTACCCTTCAAACTTCACGACAGACCTATACTGAAAAAACCAATCCCCAAGGAATCTTTGCCATCAGTCTGCTCGGCTTTGAAAGCAAGGGTTTACTCAATCAAGCTGAAAAGATCAAGGTTCAAGCCCAAGCTGAAAATGGCAGCTCCGTTCAGCAAAATATCCGTTTGCTCAGTCCAGAAACTGAATTGAGCCCGATGCGTTTTTGGAACGCCCTGTCTGGCCCACCTGATCAGGCCCGGCTCAAATCGGCACCACAATTCAGTTGGAAAGCCGCCCATGAAACGCCCGACAGCTATGGGGTTGAATTAAGCAGAGACGGTTATGGCGTGATTTGGAGCCAAACAACCTCTACACTTCAAAGCCAGGTTGTTCCTCAAAACCTTTTAGAAAACCAAGCCAGCTACCATTGGAGCATCAGTGCGAATTACCCAGACTATCAGGCGCGAAGCAGCGTCAGGCATTTTAAAACAGAGAAAATTGTCGATGTGATTCCGATTTTTTTGGCCCAAAGTGGAGGCAAAAACTGGCCCCAATTTCATGATGGTCTTTATGAGTATCAACTCTCAGAAGCCTTTGAACTCAAATCAAACCAAGCCATCGAGCTGCTTCTGGACTTATCTAAGTCACACACGGTGGGTGCCGTGGTCATTGCCAGCAGCGGTTTTTCTGCCACTGCCCAAATTTCGATAACAGACAGCGCGGAAAGCCCAGCCTCAACAGCCGAAATCAGTGCCAAATTATCAGGCTATCAGGCGCTTGAACTGCCCGCGAACAGCCACGGTCGATACATTCATCTGCGCTTTATTGGCAATGCGGGTTTTCTCAATCTGCACGAAATCAGAGTGCTTGCGCCGCAATAATTTATCAAAATTGACGATACAATACTTATCACCACTTATTGCAGCTCTCAATTCAGAAAAAAAGGAAATCACCATGACCCATTTTGTTTGCCTTTCCCCCCATTTCCCCCCCAATTTTAAAACCTTTTGGCTGCGTCTGAAAGAAGCCAATGTTCAGGTTTTGGGCATTTCAGACAGTCCCTGGGAAGAATTGGGGCCTGAACTTCAAACACTATTGACGGAATATTACCGGGTTGAAGATATGCACAATCTCTCCCAGTTGGAAGCAGCTTGCCAGCATTTTATCAAGCGCTATGGAAAAATTGATCGCTTGGAATCGCACAACGAATACTGGCTCGAAACAGAAGCCCATTTGCGCACGGTTTTTGATATTCCTGGCCCCCGCGCAGAAAATATCCGGGATATCAAAAGCAAAGAACGCATGAAAGTGCTTTACCGCCAAGGAGGCATCGCTGTCGCGGAGGGTGCAAAAGTCTGTACAGAAAAAGAATGCCGTGATTTTATCCAAAAAACGGGTTATCCCGTTGTCGTCAAACCAGATATTGGCGTGGGTGCAGCCCGTACCTGGAAACTGAGCTCTGAGGAAGATTTACGTCAGTTTATTCCTTTCTGCGATGGCACCGCCTATTTAATCGAAGAATTTATCGAGGGTGAACTTTATTCCTTTGATGGCCTGACCGATTCCCAGGGCAAAATTCTGTTTTCAGCCAGCCAATACTTTAACCATGGCATCATGGAAATCGTCAACAAAGATCTGGATCTTTACCATATGGTACTCAGAGAAATTCCAGCAGAATTAGAGGCCTTGGGGCAAAAAGTAGTCAGAACCTTTGGCATTCGGGAACGATTTTTTCATTTTGAATTTTTTCATCGTCCCGATGGACGTTGGGTTGCGCTGGAAGTCAATATTCGGCCCCCAGGAGGCCTGTCTATGGATTTGTTTAACTATGCCAATGATATGGATCTTTACAAAGGCTATGCAGAGATGATCCTAACGGGAGCGCTGCACCAAACACCAAGCCGAAACTATTTTGCAGCTTATATTGGCCGCAAACATAGACAGAACTACCAACTCAGTCATGATGAGATTATGCAAAAATTCAGCAAGGAAATCATTCACCATCAAAATATGGCCAAGATTTTTTATCCTGTGATGGGGTATGGAGGCTATTTAGTAAAGTCCCCTGACCAGCAGCGGATTCACGAACTGGTCAGAGAAATTCACGCCCTCAAAGAGGCTTAAAACGATTTATTCGCCTGTGGCTTTTTTCATGGCATCGTTGGTTTGCTGAGTTATTGAATTCATCCACTCACCCAGTTTGAGTGCAGCATGGGCAGCACCCGCTGTCACCAAAGCGCCAACGGTAATTGCTCCTGTGGGCAGAGCAGCGGGCAAGGCAATCACACTGGCGGCTTCAGCAGCCAGCGCAGTTCCGCCGGCAGCGGCAGTACCCAGCGCAACATTGCGCAAAGTACGCAGACTGTCTAAGCCTTTCTGCGCACTTGACTCTTCCGTTTTTTGCGCCGCTTGGGCTTGGTTGACATTATTTACACTTGGCATCTTCAATCCTCCAAAATTAATCAAACATAGAAATCGTGGTATCTGCAGAACCCTTGAGATTTTTAGTCATTTGCACAGAATCCTGCTGCAGATCGGTCAAGATCTCCCCCACCAGGGCCTTTGTTTCTGAAGAAACAGTTCCCAGGCGTTGTTCTATCATGGCCGTGGCCTGATCGACTTGGGCAAAAAGCATCACAATATTCTCTAAAATCTGGGGATCGCGTTGATGCACGTATTCCCGCGCTTCAAGCGCAGCACCCGCCATCACGTCCAAACAGGCCAAAAGACCTGGGCGAATGATTTGCTCCCAATCCTGACGATCCTGTGCGCGAACAGCAGAGGTCATCAATTGGGCTTTCTTTTGTTCACATTGGGCCTGAGCCCGCTCTAAACCCAGAAGATATTCTTGCTCAGAAATCTGAGCCAATTGAAATGCTTTAATTAAAGGAACGATTCCTTGGGGCACTGACATAGGCCATACTGCCTTCTCTCAAATCTTAACCGAGGGCCGTTCCTGATAAACAAGCACAGGAATGACCTTCAATCATTCCTATTATCGCATGGAAAAGTAAAATACTTGTTTCAAAAACGCCCAACCCAACAATGCCTTGGAGTGAAAAGCACCACTTTACGGCATCATCGGCCCGCTGGATTTATTCAGCCTGAACCACAGGTTGAGCGGTTTCTGAAACAGGCCCAGAAAGCACAGCATGGTTCTTATAGACAATCCCACCATTGCGCAACTCACCCATCATTTGGATAAAGTCGTTGCTTTCACCCGGATATTTGCCGTTGATCGTCACCATATATTTTTTCTTCTGACTGGCGCTGAAAACGCTCATGACAAAAAGTGTGTCCTCGATCATCAGCACCTGGCCAATGATTTCAACTGCATTTTCAACGGGCAGGGTACGACGCAGATTGGCAATTTTAATCGTCGGAGCTTCATCAATCTGACGGTATTGCGCTGCTTTTTGAGAATAAGTGGGCCAAAAAGCAAACATAATTTCACGTTCCAGAAATTTCTGAATCGGGTATTTGTTCTGAAGATCACGCCGACGTTCGTCTTCGAATTTATATTTAAAGCCTTCGATTTCGATCACGCCTCGTTTTTTGCGGGGATCGACTTCTAAAATGGTGCCTTTGGCCATACCGATTGCACGTTGAAAGTCTTGTGTCAATGGGTGTTCTGGCAAAAGAAAAAGTGATTCTTCAATCGTAATCGGTGGGCTTTGGCGACGGGGAGTGCGATCAAAACGGGGTTGACGATCGCGGTTTTGATAGCGGTTATCACGGTTGTCGCGGTTATAGCCGCCTTCGCGCGGGCGATAATTGTTGTCGCGGTTATAGCCGCCCTCACGCGGTGGGTAATTGTTGTCGCGGTTATAGCCGCCTTCGCGCGGGCGGTAATTATTATCGCGGTTATAGCCGCCTTCGCGTGGGCGATAATTGTTGTCGCGGTTATAGCCGCCTTCACGTGGGGGGTAATTGTTGTCGCGGTTATAGCCGCCTTCGCGTGGGCGGTAATTGTTGTCGCGATTATAGCCGCCTTCGCGTGGGCGGTAATTGTTGTCGCGGTTATAGCCGCCTTCACGGGGGCGGTAATTGTTGTCGCGGTTATAGCCACCTTCGCGCGCGGGGTAATTGTTGTCGCGGTTATAGCCGCCTTCACGGGGGCGGTAATTGTTGTCGCGGTTATAGCCGCCTTCACGGGGGG
>Ga0210050_1000373_pt1 | contig 58542 bp, 52 predicted proteins | sample CryGey132114_all_FD_185463 | JGI IMG/M metagenome (GOLD analysis project Ga0210050, IMG submission 185463) | Groundwater microbial communities from aquifer - Crystal Geyser CG22_combo_CG10-13_8/21/14_all (SPAdes) (version 2) | ecosystem: Environmental > Aquatic > Deep subsurface > Groundwater ... | reverse complement strand
AAAAACACCTTTAGGGCCGGTCTCCGGACTTAGGCTATATCCATCCTTATTTAGGGACGAACGCGAAACTGACCTTTACACACTCTGTATACTGGGTTCATCGTGAACATAGCTATTGAATGCGGCCGTTTCTCACCTTTTACCGTTGCGGGGGCAGTGCCAGAATTCCACTGGCTTCCCGATTATCTCGCGGCCTTAGCACGCAAGCACCTCAGAAGGTTGACTAAGAATCTGCTCCCACTCTCCAATCAAGCTAGATAAGCATACTTTGAAGAGCGGTGTTGCTCAGCACCATTAGGTACTGAGCGCGCGCATTATAGACGTCTATACGGATGAAAGTCCATGACTCTCGTACTCAAGCCATCCGCTACTTCAGTGAAAAGGGCCCGAGGGTGGAGATAAAGTCTGCACTATTGGCCGCCTGCAACGGTGGTTTATCCGCAGAAAAAACATCGCCACGCATCGATTTATGCAGTAAATACAAGTCTTTGTTACCACTTACTACAGTGTAATAACCAATTTCACCCTGGGGATTTGAGGTAAAGGCACTCGGATTAAACTGGGTCGCGCCATGGACATGCGGCATTGTGGTGCACCCGAGAATGGCCTGAAAGCCTTCGTGACCATCCACTTGAGTATCACCCAGTTTTTGATAAACCACCTCACCGTCACAGGTGGCTTGATAAGCCTCGGCCATCGCATCTAAAAACTGCTTGGGGCTGGCGCTTTCGGCCATGCCCTTAAAGCCCTGCACACAAAACAGCGTGCTCCATTGGTTGAGCGCTTCCAGCTCAGGCACAAATTCCGCCATAAACACGCCATCACGCTCTTCATGGTGGGCTTGCTTCCAACCACTGGGGAGATTAAATCCTAACTGCTGACCAAATACCGGCAATACGTGGCTGTGGGAGGCATAATCCTCGCCTCTGGGCTTATCTAAGGTCGCTTGTACGGACTCAGATCCCATTAAACCACAGAGCAGCAATACACTTATGCCTTGAATTACACCTACCCGAGCACTCAATGCTAATTTCATATTTATCATCCTTGTATCGCTAAACCTAAGCGAATTATGAAATTGAATAGAAGACACCCTGCATTCTAGCCAAGAATCTAACGGGAAAATAGTTAAAACACAGGTTAAATACAACTTTAACAGCAATAATCACCGCGACACCAGTAATAATAGGGGAATATGCCATTTACCCACGCGGTGACGGTAAATTTGCCCAGCTACAATATGCCTTAATCAAATGACCAAGTCACTTTGCGCTGTGGCCTTTCCTTGCTCAAAATCGCCTGACGTTGCTCTGGGGTTTCACACTGGGCAGCGGGGGAAAAATCCAGCGGCTTAATCACTAAGGAGTCCGCAGGTTGTACGGGTGACTTATCGAACATCGCCAGATCCATCGACCAAGAGACCCATTCGCTCTTTTCACTGATGCCAACATAACCCTCATCTCCGCGACCTAACCAAGTGAGGCGCGGAATACGTGCAATCAACTGCTCCACATTTTCACGGTTTGCTCGATAACCGACGGGCACCACTTTGCCATCGGGACGCGTAAACACAAAGGAGGCTGGCCCTCGAGTAATTACGCTGCCTTCCTGCCAATATTTATCAAGGATTGCTTGGGCATAGTGAAAGCCAAACATATAAGCGTAGTCAGTGTCGTCGGCCACAATTTGCGGCACGGTTTTATCGCGCAGTAATAAAAATCCTGAGCCAATGCTGATAATCTCCTTTACCCCTGTGATATCGGTTTTTTTAATCCAATCGACACCACAGTTAATACCATCGCCCCAAAAATGCGCATCTCCCTTGGGGCTTAAAATCGCGAAGGCACAATTGTTTGCAGTAATACTCGCCACATCCTTTAAGGCGCTGCGGATCGGATAAGCATCACTGCGCCAACCCCAACTCACCACAGTGCCGTCCTTTTTTAAGGCGGCATAGGTGTTTTGGAAATATTCGATCTGCACCACATCCTTGAGCTGCGGGAGCAACTTCTTCATATTGGTCGAGCCTTCAACCTGCCCCCAAATCACGGCGCTCCCCTCTTTTTTGAGGGCGACAAAACTGCGCCCCCTAGCGAAGATATCGACCACATCCACCAATTGGTCCTGCACATGCAAGCTATTGCCGCCGTAGGGGCCATAACCCCAAGTGTGCACCTTGCCGTTAGCATCGAGGGCGGCAATGGCCTCCTGGTTAGCAAATAGTTTGGTAATATTGGTCATTCGCTCTTGCAGAGCTTTATCTAGGCTAAATTTCCCAGCATTGCCCCAGTACACCACAGTGCCATCCTGACGCAGCGCGGCAAACCCGTCCTTAACCGGGACAATTTGCTTAACTTGCTTAAGCTGCTGCGTCACCTCGCGGCTATCACCGCCAGCATAACTGTCGCCCCAAGTGATCACCTCTCCGGATGGCGTTAACGCCGCAAAGGCGGAACTGTTTGTAACTACAGTCTCGACTGCGGGTAAATCACAGGGAATATGGCGATACTGTGGGCTCGGATTTTCCTTAAATTGGATCAGTTTGCCGTTATCAAACTGCAATAAGGATCCCTTATCATTTTCGAATACGGTTAAGGGTTTAGGCTGACTACAGGCCGTTAATTGCAGGGCGATTAACGCCGCCACGAATGCTAAAGGGCGAGGAATTGGTGCCAAAGGGCGAGGAATTGAATAAGGCTGCATAACTTATTTCCCTGTCATTGCTGAAAACGATAATTGTTGAAAACAGTCGTTGCTGAACACTTATCTTAGCAACAACTTAAGCGGAGCTATTGTAGCAGCCTATTGATAAAAATCAGAAAAAGCTCACACTTTGCCCTCAAAACCAAGCGTAGGCTAGCAGCCGATAGCCAGCGTGCTATTCTAAGCCGCCATCCTAGCTGTTTAAAGGAGTAACAGTATGACTCGTCCTATTATTCTGGATTGCGATCCCGGCCATGACGATGCTATCGCGCTCATTTTAGCCCTCGCCCATCCAGAACTGATGCCACTGGCCGTGACCACTAGCGCCGGTAACCAAACGCCGGATAAAACCCTCAATAATGCCCTGCGGATCTTAACCCTATTAAATCGCAGTGATATTCCTGTCGCGGGCGGCGCAGCCAAGCCATTAGCTCGGGAATTAATGATTGCCGACAATGTCCACGGTGAAACCGGGCTCGATGGCCCTGCACTACCACAACCCAGTTTTCAGCCACAAACACTCAATGCCGTCGAGTTGATGGCGCAGCAAATTCGCCAAAGCGATAAACCTGTGACACTGGTCCCCACGGGGCCGCTCACCAATATCGCGCTCTTACTTGCAAGCCACCACGCATTACACGCCAACATCGAGCGAATTGTACTGATGGGCGGCGCAGCCGGTGTCGGCAATTGGACACCTGCCGCCGAGTTTAATATTTTTGTCGACCCAGAAGCCGCCGATATCGTGTTTAAATCCGGCATACCTATTACCATGTGCGGTCTCGATGTCACCCATCAAGCGCAAATCATGGATGAAGATATCGAGCGTATTCGCGCTATTCCCAACCCAGTGGCTAAGTGTGTCGCCGAATTGCTGGATTTCTTTATGATTTACCATAGGGCCCCCAAATGGGGATTTATAGGTGCACCGCTGCACGACCCTTGCACTATTGCTTGGCTACTCAAACCTGAACTGTTTGAAGCCCAAGATTGCTGGGTAGGGATTGAGACCCAGAGCGAGTTAACGCTGGGGATGACGGTCGTCGATCGCTATCAACTTACGGGCAAACCCGCTAATGCGACTGTGCTGCTTGGACTCAATAGACAAGGCTTTGTTGACTTGTTGGTTGACAGCTTAGCCGCCTACACGCCAACGTATCTCAACCGCAGATGACACTAAGGTGAACCTTCCATGAGCCATATTCTCGTTATAGGCAGTGCGAATGCCGATCATGTGATGAATTTTGAGTATTTGCCCGTTCCCGGACAAACCTTAAAAAGCCGAAGCTATCGGTTAGAACATGGTGGCAAGGGTGCCAATCAGGCTGTCGCCTGCGCCCGCCTGTGTCTTCCCGCTTCTCGCGTGGATTTTATTTGCCATTTAGGCCAAGACGGTATCGGTAATGAAATGCGCAGTAGCTGGCTCAAGGATGGAATTCCAGCCGATGGCATCACTCAAGTCGCCAATATGAGTACAGGTACGGCGATGATTTTTGTCGCCGAGAATGGTGAAAATGCCATCGGGATCGCCGCAGGTGCCAATGCCCATCTCACGCCTGCCGAGTTAGAAAAACATTACGCTCTGTTTGCCAATGCACAGTTTTTGCTGATCCAACTCGAAACACCAACTGAGACAGTCAACCATGCGCTGCAAATGGCCAAACGCCTTGGTATCACAACCGTGCTTAATCCCGCACCGGCGGCCACTCAGGAGCTGGATTACCTCAAGTGGGTGGATATTATTACTCCCAATGAAACCGAAGCCGAAGCGTTATCGGGCATAGAGGTCAATAATGAAGAAGATGCCGAACTCGCCGCCCAATGGCTACATCAACAGGGCGTGACGACTGTGGTGATTACCTTAGGCAGCAAGGGCGCATTTATTAGCAGCCCAGGCTTTACCGGGCTAATCCCCGCGCTTGAAGTGCAAGCCATAGACACGGTCGCCGCCGGCGATACCTTCAACGGTGCGCTGGTTGTCGGCTTAAGTGAAGGCCTATCGATTGCCGCCGCCGTCGGCTTTGCCAATGCGGCATCGGCGATTACCGTTACCCGAGAAGGCGCCCAGCGCGCTATTCCCTACCGCCACGAACTGTCAAACCTAGCGTCTAGAATCTAGAATCTGCAATATTTCACTGCTAACAACACGATGCAGCTTTCAGCCGAAAGTTGCATATACATAATTTACATACCGAATTCATTCCCATTTAATAAAGATTACCTATGCTGGTAAGCGCACGGTCGAGCCAAAATGGTTCGGCTACCCTTGTTCAAAATAAGGAAGTATCAGATGAAAGCGAAAAGCACCACTTTCCGTAACATGACTAGCGCTAGCCTACTCGGCCTAGGATTATTAGTCGCCAGCCAAGCGAGTGCTAGTGAATGTGAACTCAAGATTGCAGCGACTGACGCAATGCAATTTGACACTAAAGAGCTGTCTGTTCCTGCAAGCTGTAAAGAAGTGACACTGACGCTAACGCACGCTGGCACCCTGCCAAAAGCTGCCATGGGCCACAACTGGGTATTAACCAAAGCCGCTGATATGTCTGCCGTTGCGACCGATGGAATGAGCGCTGGTGCCGATGCCGCCTATGTAAAGGCCGATGATAGTCGCGTTATCGCTCACACCACTTTAGTCGGTGGTGGTGAATCAACCTCAGTGACCTTTAGCACTGCGGGCATGAGCCCAGCCGAAGCTTACCAATTCTTCTGCAGCTTCCCCGGTCACTGGGCGATTATGCAGGGTAGCTTTAAGTTAAAAGGCTAATGTAAAAGGCTAGTTTAAAAACTAAGTCCTAAGTTCAAATAACAAAAAAGCGGATCATAGGATCCGCTTTTTGTTGACAGCTTATGGCCGATACGCCATTTCACTCTCGACTTATTCTTCGTCGAATTCGTCTTCATCATCAAAATCATCGGCATCGGTTGCCGCTTCTGCCGCTAATGCCGCCGCTAATTTGGCCTTAGCTTGTTTTTCTGAGCGACGCTTGTTGCGCTCAGCCAATGTGCCTAAAAACACTTGCAGTTCGGCTTGGCCCCAAGCCTGTGCCTCTGTCTCGGTCGCAAAACCATCGTGGCTTTTCGACACTACCGTCTTAGTCGACGTCATACGACGGGTGATTTCCGTCTTCCAACCGTTGTCGCCCTGTGTCACGCGAAAATCGTATTTTTTGCCCTTGCTCATTCTGCTCTATTTCCTAAATGATGCTTGTCACGTTTGTCTTATCAAGCGAACCAAACGCTCATCATAAAACAAAAGGAGCGCAGTTTACTTGATTTCGACGAAGAAAGATCGTTCGAGTGAAAATATTCATGCTCGCCTAGGGAAGTAGATCCTCCCGCGCCATTTGCAGTCGCCTAAACCCGCTTTATCACACCCGCCAAACACTTCGCCGCCTATGTCAGTTTATCCCAATATGGCGCGATAGCTAATGTCAAAAATAATCGTATCCATGACGGTATATATTCTTGTTTATGTCATAAAAGTAGGCTTATTCAGTCACATTAACACTTTAGAGTTTTTGATTAATATTAGTAAGTTATATCATTAGTCAAAGGTAAATCTGATGAAACTACGCCCTATTTTGTCGTTCCCACCCTGTCTATTAATCGCTTTGAGCGCTTTATTAGCCGGTTGTAATAGTGACGATAACACCCCAGAAGTCACACCACCCGCAGCAATCCCTGTTCCGGCCCAAGTGGGCGAAAGGCCACTGTTTCTCGTGCGCCAAATGCAAGACAGCACACTTAAAACCCGCTTGGAACAATGTGCGAGCGACAACTTTTACCGCAGCGAGTTTTCCATCGGCCACCGTGGCGCGCCAATGCAATTCCCTGAACACACGAAGGAATCCTATCAAGCCGCCATCGACTCTGGCGCGGGTATTGTCGAGTGTGATGTCACTTTTACCGCCGATAAAGCCTTAGTCTGTCGCCACTCCCAATGCGATCTCGCCAGCACGACCAATATTTTGGCCATTCCCGAACTTGCCAATAAATGCTCCGTGCCCTTTACCCCCGCCGATGCGGCCAATGGCGTCGCCGCCACTGCAACTTGCTGCACCAGCGATATCACCCTCGCCGAATTTAAAACCTTAAGGGGTAAGATGGAGGGTGAAAATCCCAAGGCGACCAATGTTGAGGAATTTATGAATGCCACGCCCAAGTGGCGCACCGATCTCTATGCCGCTAACGGCACCCTAATGACCCACGCCGAAAGCATTGAGATGTTTAAAAAAGCCGGGGTAAAGATGACGCCGGAGCTAAAGGCCGCCAGCGTGGCCATGCCCTTCGATGGCTTTACTCAGCAGGATTACGCCCAAAAAATGTTGGATGAATACACGGCAGCGGGCGTCGATGCCTCGCAGGTTTTTCCCCAATCCTTTATTTTAGATGACATCAAATATTGGGTCGCCAACGCGCCTGAGTTTGCGAAACAAGCCGTGTTTCTCGATGACAGATACGATTATAACAGCGCCTTCGATCCGCAAAACTCGGCTACTTGGTCACCATCAATGGCGGATTTAAAGACCCAAGGTGTCGAGATTATTGCGCCGCCACTCTGGGTTTTAGTCGCCTTAGATGCGGATAAGAAAATCATTCCATCTGAATACGCTAAAGCCGCCAAAGACGCAGGGCTTAAGATCATCACTTGGTCGTTAGAGCGTTCGGGATTACTAATACAGGGCGGCGGCTTTTATTATCAAAGTATTACCCAAGCCATAGATAATGAAGGCGATACCTTTGAATTGCTCGATGTACTGGCTAAGGATGTGGGCGTAATCGGGGTGTTCTCCGACTGGCCCGCCACTGTCACTTACTATGCGAACTGCATGGATTTATAGGCCCTAAAAGCAAAAAAGCGTTAGCGGAATCCCCACTAACGCTTTTCTTAAGCATTTATTTTTACTTAAAAAGATGCTGGATATTTTTTAAATCACCCTTACCTTCGGCAATTTCTTCAGGGGTTAAACCCGTCACTTCGTGGGGGAACACTAACCAATCTTCAGAGGCATGGATATAGTAATCAGGCTTTAAAGGCACTGCGGTATTTTTTGGCTTGTAGTAGGGGCAAGCGATACGAATATCCTGTGGCATATTTAAACGCATCAGTTGGCTTAATTTTTCCTTTAATGCATGGATACTACGACCAGAATCAAACACATCATCCACAATCAACAGAGCATCACTGGCATTGGCATTTTCAACAATATAGTGCAAACCATGCACTTTGATTTCTTTGTTTTGTTTATCGGTGCCGATACCGTAATAGGAAGAAGTGCGCACGGAAATATGGTCGGTTTCGACTTGTTTAAAATCGAAAAACTCTTGCACCGCGATCCCGATTGGAGCGCCACCACGCCAAATTCCGACGATAAACTGCGGACGGAAACCACTCTCGTACACTTGCGAAGCTAATAGAAATGAATCTTCCAGCAGTTGCTGTGCGGTAACAAAATACTTTTCTGACATGACACCGTCCCCATAGTGATAGTTATTTTTAGGTGACTAAAGCGAATGCTTTTACCTAGTAGATCTGTTCGGCGTCCAAAACATGAGAACAGCATTCTCTTCACAAGAGTCCTAGCAAGTGTAGACGCAGCCGAATTTTGGGAGCGAATTTTATACCAAAAAAAACCACAGTGCTGCAGTAATAGTAACAACTTGCGGGGTAACAACCGTTTATTTTGCATTTTAAGGACAAAACTAACAAAAAAGGCCACCCTAGGGTGGCCAAAAAGGAGCAATACACAGTAATGGATTAGACGATAGGCGTAATTTTATGCTCACCCGCTTTAGCCATGGCGCTATAACTCCGGGCAGTGGCCGCTTGGAAATCCTGAGATAAAATAGTATCCACATAATGCCAATCGCTGCGCACGGCATCGGCAGTAAAAGTGAGTGTCATAAAGCCGCGATCCTTAAGGTTGGCATACTTAAGATCTGGTACTAACTCCACAATCGCCGCTTCTGTCGCCGGAATTTGCTCCACCGGCAGGTTTAAGTAATATTCGAGCCCGGGTGAAGAAACCGAACTGGTCGCAAACTCCACCCCCACAGTGTCGCCATTGACATCATTTAGCTCATTTGCCCAGGCATTATGGGTATCACCCGCGATCACCACTAAATTGTGATTCTTCGATTTGGCCGTGCCTAAAATCACCTCACGCTCATAGGCATAACCATCCCACGCATCTAAATTGTATGGGATTGAAGGTAATTGCAGCAGGGCAATGACCTCCGGCGTTAACAGGGCTTGATTGGCTTGCAGGTATTGCAGCTCTTGTGCGGTAAGGGTGGGATCGCCCGCCGCCGCGCGCGCGGCTAACTGAGCTAATGCCCCTAACATGGCATACTGGGGAATGCTCAATTGCTGGGTTGCAATGGCCGCCGGTAAGGACATCTTACCCATTAGAATCTGTTGTCCTAGTACCTGCCATTTGCCCGTTGCCTGTAACAGGGAGCCCTGCAGCCATAATAGCTGGGTCAAACCAAGCAAAGTACGCGAGGTCGAAGTCACATCGGCAAGGAAACGCTCGCCATCGAATGACCCTGTGGTGGCATCCATATATTCGGCATAATCGAGCTGTTTATCGCGGGCCAATACACGGGTATCGAGCATATGCAAATCGACCAGATTACCGTAACTGAAGCTGCGGTAAATCTCCTCATGGTTACCCTCACGCCATGGACGTATCGGCAGCCACTCGAAGTATGCCTGCAGTGCCGCTTCTTTACGTGCCGCAAAATCCCCTTCACCTTCGTTATGGTTCTCGGCACCATCACGCCAGGTATCGTTGGCCACTTCGTGGTCATCCCATACGGTAATAAAAGGCACTTTGGCGTGTAACTTTTGCAGACTCGCATCGCCATGGTACTGGCCATAACGGGTACGATAGTCGCTCAAACTCAGCAACTCATTGGCGGGTAATACCTCACGGTTAAGCTCAGCGGCATGTTCACTAGCATAGCCGCCGCGGGCATATTCATAGATGTAATCCCCGAGGTGCACCACGGCATCTAAATCATCCTGGGCTGCCGCTAACTCATAGACGTTAAAATAACCGGCAGGGAAGTTAGCACAGGACATCACGGCCAGTTTCACAGAACTCACATCCCCCTCGGGTAGAGTGCGGGTTTTGCCCACGACCGAGGTTTTACCGCCCGTCATAAAGCGGTAGAAATAGCTTTGCCCCGCACGTAAACCTCGGGCATCGATCTTGACCGTATAATCACGGTTCGCGTTAGTGACCATCTCCCCAGTAGTCACTAATTGTGAAAACGCCTCATCCGTTGCCACTTGCCAACTCACTTTCACATCGCCCTCGGATTCAGGCGTCACACGGGTCCAGAGGATCACCGCATCGGGGGCGGGATCGCCACTGGCAATACCATGCAAAAATTGCGCTGGCACAGATTGCACATCATCACTGTCGCTACAGCCCATTAGGCCGTAGGAGATCACAGCAACACCAACACCTTTGGCCGACATAGCCAAAAAATCACGACGAGTCACGGTACGATTCATTATTATTATTCCCTTGTTAGATTTCGCTTCACTGGTATGAGGTCTAATGAGACCCAGATTGTGAGATATCACTGTTACATATTTGTGACATCTTTGTCAGCCTTTTATGATTTCTTTTAATTCAAAAACTTATACTGAACAGCGTACTTTATTTATCCAGAACTGGCACAGTTGGATCGGAAACTGCTACCATCGAAAAGGTCAAGGGTGACTCAAATAGTTCTGCCCATATTGCGGTAATCTAGCCAGCAGATGAGCGATGCAAGAAAGGAATTTATATGATGAAAGTCAGCGATATTATGAGCCAGAGCGTGATTTGCATTAGCGATGGCGCCAGCCTTAAAGATGCCCACCATCTGATGCAAACCCGCGGTGTGCGCCACTTACCTGTGATATCCGAAATCGATGGCACTCTGGTTGGCGTACTCACCCATAAAAAAATGATCGCCAGCGTCTTATCCATGCTAAACAAATACGGCCAAGGGGCGCTCGACCGCAAGGAACGTTACACCCCCATCGCCACTGTGATGGATAAAGACTGCCAGCACTTAACCGCCGATGAGCCTTTAACTGCGGTGGTGGAATATTTTATTGAAAACAAACTCGGCTGTTTGCCCGTCGTCGATGACGATAAAAAAGTGCTCGGTATCGTCACCTCATCGGACTTTATTAAGCTGTGTCGCACCCTGTTGCAGCAAAGCTAAACTTCGCGAGCAAAAAGCGCAGCGACTAGCTACTCACTAGATAGTGGCCGTGCTAGCACTTCATTCCCAAAACTACACTACCGTCGCTGGTGGAATTCGGGTAAAGCGCTGCCAGCGGCGCGAGCGCCAGCGATATACCATAATCAGGCCACGTATCCATTCATCTGCGGCGACCGCAAGCCAAGCGGCGAGCACCCCGTAGCCTAAGTGCAGGCCAAATAGCCAAGCAAATAATACCCCTATGCCCCACATACTAAAGAGGCCTACCCGTACGGGGAATGCCACATCCCCGGCGCCTTTGAGCGCCGAAATAATGACCAGATTAAACACCCGTCCCGTTTCAAGGGCGATAGAACCCGCCAGCAATAACGCCGTTAGTTGGATGACGTCCTCGTTTTCACTTAGCCAACCCACAATAGTAAATCGCTGCCAATAGAAGGCTAACACTATGGCGAGTGAGGCGATAAACCCCACGAGGCAATACTTTTGCACCCGTAGCGTTATCTCATCGAACCATTGTTTGCCGACATAGTATCCGGTCTGAATTTGTGTCGCCTGCCCGAGCGCCACCGCAAAACAATAGATAAAACGGCTAATGTTCAAGCCATAGGTGTAGGCCGTGAGCGATAAGGTGCCCATCTGACTGATAAAGTAGATGATGGTCATCTGCGCCACATTGTAGGACAGCATCTCGCCAGCATTGAGCAGGCCGATACGCATCACGCTCCAATAGGTGCTACGGGGGAGCAGTTTAAGCCGCGGCATCGGCAGTGGGATCTGTTTACTGCGGATCACCGCCAGCATAATCAAGGCACCGATAATCTGGCTGGTCACAGTCGATACTGCCACCCCTGTCACCCCATAAACGGGTAAATCAAAGGGAGAATAAAGGGCGATATAGTTACCGATCACATTCATCAAACCCGTACTTGAGGTGACTAACATGGCCGAACGGGTAAAGCCATAGCTACGCAAGATCGCGGCAAAGGCAATGTTCATCACTAGCCCTATACTTAAACTGCCGCAAATCACTAAGTAGTCATATCCAAAACCTGCCACATCGTGTTCAAGTGCAAACAGGCCGATAATCCCCTTAGCGCCGAAGAACATAGAGACGCCCATGATCAAGGCGAGCCCTAAGCTCAATGCGACACTTGCCACCCCGATATCGACGGCCTGCTGTGCTCGCCCAGCACCGTTATTTTGGCTGATCAAAATGCTCGCACCTGTGCTCACCATCATGGACATCACCATCATAAAGAACATCAGCTGAGTCGTGAGTCCTACAGCCGCAACCGCATTATCGGAATAATGGCTGAGCATAAAAATGTCGCTGATCCCCAGTAAGGATTGCAGCAGAGTTTCGATAAAAATCGGCCAAGTCAGGGCGACTATGCCCATCCGTTGTTGCAATGTTTTAGGAGCTTTGACCACGGAAAATCCTACCTTAGGGAAGAGAGTAACGACGCCACTGGACGATCTATCGCCTTAATCAATCATTTTGTTACCTTTAGCGATTTTGCTCAATCGGCAAATCCTTTATTGCAACCGTATTCATTGTGCCCCTATACCTTGATAAGGCTGCCATGTACCGAGTCGCAAGCCATTTAATGGCATAACTCCCATGGCATAATGAATCCAAGCAACATTTCCTAACCGAACCGCTACCCATTTTATCCTATGCTAGCTACACTCCGGCTACTCACGCTCTATAGCCTAGTTTGGCTGTACTCATCGATCTTAGGGGGAAAAATGGCCCAACTCTATTTAGAAGACGGAATTAAACAATTGGTCAGCGAGTTTATCGCGGCGGGTTGCCCATCGGTACGGGAACAAACCATAGAAGAACGGCGCCAAGGATATATCAATAGCACGGTATTAGCGGGCGAGATTGAAGCAGTGTTTGAAGTTCGCCCGGTTTCAATCGATGGCGCAGAATTGATGCTCTTCAAACCTTCGGCAGCACAGGATTTACCCGTAGTAATTTACTACCATGGCGGCTGTTTTGTCAGTGGCGGCGTTGAGACCCACAATCAGCAGCTGCGAAAACTTGCCAATGATGCGGGCGCATTAGTGATAGCGGTAACTTACCGCCTCGCGCCTGAACATGTTTATCCCGCCGCCCATGATGACGCCTTCCATGCCGCCAATGTGGTGCATCAACATTGCCACCTATGGGGCGGCGATAAGGACAAGATTACCCTGATGGGCGACAGCGCCGGCGGCCACTTAGCCCTAGTCACTTGCCTGCGTTTAAAAGCCAAAGGGCAATGGTTACCGCAAAAACAAGTGCTTATCTATCCAATGCTCGACGCGACCGCCAAAAGCCAGAGCTATAGCGACAATGGCGAGAAATACATTATTACCCGCGATACTTTGCTTACAGGGTTCGATATGTACCTCGATTGGCACCCCAGAACCGATGCCGAAGCCAGTCCACTGCGTAGCGATAATTTAGCGGGACTACCAGAAACCCATATCATTACGGCGGAATTTGACCCGCTCGTCGATGAAGGTGAACAGCTGTTTCGCAATCTGTTAGATGCCGGCGTAAATGCCCACTGCCGCCGCTATTTAGGCGTTATCCACGGTTTCTTCCAACTCGCAGGAGTGAGCCGCTCCGCTCGGGATGCCATGGTGCAAATAACCAATATTGTAAAAACACCTTAGCGATATCTTTGATGGCTTACGTTTAATACTATTGGTATAAATAAAAAAGGCTTTCTATCTGGATAGAAAGCCTTGCTCTTATAGCAATCGTATTAAGACTTACCTAAGACTTAAGCGCGTTTGTTTCGATAGGCCAAGAATAACAAGACTATCCCTACGGCGAGGAAAGGCAGGCTGAGAAGTTGCCCCGCACTTAAGATGGTTTCAGCATAAGCCGCTTGGCTGACTTTAATCGATTCAATCGCAATGCGCGCACTAAATACCGACACCAGAAATAGCCCAAAGATTGCGCCATGCTTCTGTTTAACTTGGGTAAGACTATAAATAGCATACAGGCCAATAAAGATAGCTAAATAGGCAAAAGCCTCATAGAGCTGCGCCGGATGCCTTGGCAACATATCAACACGGGCAAAGATAATTCCCCACGGCTGAGTCGTTGGCTCACCTAAGATCTCTGAGTTGGCAAAGTTTGCCATACGCACAAAAAAGCCAAAAATGGCCGTGGCAATCGCCAATCGATCCAATAGAAATAGGAAAGGGAGCTTCACTTTGCGCTGATAATAGTAAAGGGCCAAAATCGCCCCTAAACCGCCACCGTGGCTGGCGAGTCCGCCTTCCCAAATCGCCAAAATCTTAAGCGGATGGGCGAAGTAATAAGCGGGATCATAAAAAATACAGTGGGCCAATCTGGCGCCAACTATGATACCAACCACGCAGTAAATCAATAGATTATCAAGGGATTCAAGGTCGAGACCCTCCTTGATATAAATCCGCTTCATCACCTGAAAACCGGCGGTGATCGCCACGGCAAACAAGACTCCATACCAATGTATTTTGAGCCCCATAAACGAGACTAATACAGGATCGAGTTCCCACACTAAGTGTTCCAAATTCAATTACTCCATAACACTTGGTACATAGAGGTACGCTAAAAGGCCTGTTTTACGTGGTTAAACGCCAATAGACAAGCCCCATTTAGCCGCGCTGTCAAAGTGCGCCTAATAATTCAACTGTGCAGGGCGAAGCTAACGCACCTGCATTAAGTTTAATCACGCTCACTTTTACTCAGGCGCAGAATAATATCCCTATGCTGGGGATATTGCGCCAACAAACTTTCTTGGCTGAATAACTCAAAGTCATCGAAGGTAAAACCGGGTGACACCATACAACCCACCAGCGAAAACCCCGGTTGATTCATCGCCGAGCCAAAAATACAGCCCTTAGGCACTAAAAACTGTGGCCGCTCACCCGCGGCCAAATCCAAGCCTAATTGCGCCGTTGTTAGCTCACCCTCGGGGGAAATCATATAGATAGTCAGTGATTGCCCCCCGTGGAAATACCACATCTCGTCGGCCGTGAGTCGATGAAAATGCGACACTTCACCCGTTCGCAGTAAAAAATAAATGCTGCTCCAGAGGGCACGAGTCGAGTCGTACTGCATAGCGGAGCGGTAGGAAGACCGATAATATCCCCCTTCGATATGCTGCTCTAACTCTAAAAACTTAATAAAATCATCGGCTGTTTTCATACTAAAAACCTAAATAGAAATAACATCCTAGGAACGAGTTTCTCAGTGTACTCGAAACTCAACCATTAAAAAGCGAACCCTTAGGTCCGCTTTTAGTACAATATTTCAGTCAAACCACTGCGTTAGTTTACAGTTTTGCCCTTCGAGCCTGATGCAATTTTTTATAGCTCTCGATTAAGCGCAGGTGCGGCTCAATCCCTTCGAGCTGCATACTGGTCTTAGTCAGGCCGCTGAAACGTACTTTACCCGTAACAGAGCCAACGACTTGCTCCATCACTTCCTCGCCAAACATACGGGTAAAGTTATGGCTAAAGTCTTCGAGTGCTAGGTCTTCATCGAGTGTCACTTCTAACACGGCGCTCATTGCTTGGTAGAACAGATTGCGTTTCACTGTATTGTCGTTAAATTGCAGGAATTCACCGACCAGCTCCAATGCTTCTTCCTGCTCACTGAGTGCTAGATAAATCAGGATCTTAAGTTCGATAATCGTCAACTTGCCCCAGACGGTATTTTCATCGAAGACTATGCCAATCAGGGTGCGAATGTCGGTGTAATTATCGAGCTGACTTTCCTCTAAGCGATTGACCAAACTCACCAACTGTTTAGTGCTTAAGGAATGCAGATTCAGAATATCCTCACGGTAAGTCAGCGCCTTGTTAGTGTTATCCCAGATCAGGTCTTCAACGGGGTAAACCTCTGAGTAATCAGGTACTAAAATACGGCAAGCCGATGCGCCTAATTCGGTAAACTCGGCGACATACACCTCTTTACCCAGATCTTCTAAAATGCCGAATAAACGCTCGGCTTCCTCTTCATTGGTGCCGGAGAAATCCCATTCACAGAAGTCATAGTCATGCTTGCTGCTAAAGAAGCGCCAGGAGATCACCCCCGTTGAGTCGATAAAGTGCTCGACAAAGTTTTCAGGCTCACTCACCGCCATGCTGTTAAAGGTCGGTTTTGGCACATCGTTTAAACCTTCGAAGCTGCGACCTTGCAACAGCTCAGTTAAGCTGCGCTCCAGTGCCACTTCAAAGCTGGGGTGGGCACCGAATGAGGCGAATACCCCGCCGGTTTTCGGGTTCATTAGGGTCACACTCATCACAGGGAACTGACCGCCTAATGAGGCGTCTTTCACTACCACGGGGAAGCCCTGCTCCTCTAAGCCTTTAATGCCCGCAAGAATGCTAGGGTATTTTTCTAACACCGCCATAGGCACGTCCGGCAGGACGATTTCCTGCTCGATAATTTGGCGTTTTACCGCCCGCTCGAAAATCTCAGATAAACACTGTACTTCGGCTTCTTTCAGATTGTTGCCCGCACTCATGCCATTGCTTAAGAACAGGTTTTCAATCAGGTTCGATGGAAAGTACACAGTCTCGCCATCGGATTTGCGGGTGTAAGGGATCGCACAAATACCGCGTTTACTATTGCCCGAGTTAGTGTCGATAAGATGCGAGCCGCACAGCTCCTCATCGGGGTTATAAATCTCGAGGCAGTAGTCGTCTAACAGACCCGCTGGCAGGGCATCGTCTTCCTCTAGGGCAAACCATTTTTCATTAGGGTAATGCACAAACTCGCTGTTGGCGATCTCAACCCCAAAGAACTGATCGTTATAGAAGAAGTTATTGTTTAACCGCTCGATAAACTCGCCGAGCGCCGAGCACAGTGCGCTCTCTTTGGTTGCGCCTTTACCATTGGTGAAACACATGGGGGAAGCGGCGTCGCGGATATGCAGTGACCACACGTTCGGCACTATGTTGCGCCAGGATGAGATCTCAATCTTCATTCCAAGCTCGGCGAGCATGGCCGTCATATTGGCTATGGTCTGCTCGAGCGGTAAATCTTTACCCAAAATATAGGTGCTGCTGTCGTCGCCGGGATGACCCATCAGCATGGCATTAGCGTCTGAATCGAGGTTTTCAACGATTTGGATCTTAAATTCTGGGCCAGTTTGTACCACTTTTTTCACAGTACAGCGGTCGATGGAGCGCAAAATACCTTCACGATCCTTGTCCGAAATATCGCTAGGCAACTCAACATTGATTTGGAAAATCTGGTTATAGCGGTCCTCAGGATCGACAATATTATTCTGCGACAGGCGAATATTATCCGTGGGGATGTCACGGGCGTTGCAATACACCTTGACGAAATAGGCCGCACACAGGGCTGACGACGCTAAGAAATAATCAAAGGGACCAGGGGCAGAACCATCACCTTTATAACGGATCGGCTGATCGGCGGTGACGGTAAAATCATCAAACTTGGCTTCAAGTCTAAGATTGTCGAGAAAATTAACTTTGATTTCCATTGAATATGATTTCCACTAAATATGCGAGTCTGAGCAGCCCATAGACCACCTGAGGGATTGATCATGGGTGAGAATGGGGAATTATCGGTGTTTTTCACCCATTAGTCTTGGGTTAATTATGTTAAAAAAACACCAGAGGGATTTTTAAGCTATGAGGTGCAGATAAAACCGCCCAACTAGCAGCCGTCTAATCGTGCTCCTGTAGTGACCTAATGCGAAGAGTTGCTTTGCTTATCTGCCTCACGCTTAACCAGTAAAAAGGTGAGATACATTTTAGTCGGCAAAGATAGCACCATGCCCAAGGCCACACATAACGCGCTGAGAATAATCCCTGAAACCCCCATAGCCTCAACGGTCTCATTAAAGTTATGCAAATAAATGCCCAGCACAATCAGGCACAACCCAAGGCTAATACAGATTTTTAAGAGGGCAACTAACCTAGTATCCGTCATGGTTTACGCTGCTATTTATCGAATTTGGCTAATATAGTGACCGCTTTAGCAGGCGCCTGTGTTGATACAAATCAAAGGAGGTGCACTATCGGGAGTGAAGCACTAGATATCGGCCTCGCGGCCAAAGTTTACCCCGTAGCGCGAGTGAGCAAAAGACGACACAGGCTTTGCCTAAAAGCCACGAGCCGTTCGTCAGGCCCAGAAACGTAGGCGTCACAGCTAGGCAACAACACCCCTTGAGCAAGGCGGCCGTATTGCCTACAATAGCGCACGATTTTTAACTATAAACAACGCAGATAACGACCATGACTGATACAGCATCATTACCCGCTTTACCGGATCGCCTTTCCGTTAACCCACGCAGCCCACACCATGTGGCAGAGATTTTCGAGCACGACATCGGTATTAAGCTCAACGGCAAAGAGCGTTTTGATGTCGAAGAATATTGCATCAGTGAAGGTTGGGTAAAAGTCCCCTCTAAATCCTTGGACCGCCGCGGCCAACCTCTTTTGCTGACAGTAAAAGGCACAGTTGAAGCGTTTTATCGTTAAGACGTCTGCATACCGATAATATCGGTATGACTGTTGATGTAGTGACTAACAAGATGTGGTCACTACTCTCAACGACTCATTATTTTTGGCATTAAAGTACTAGCAACTAACGGATAGGTGCTTAGCAAGTCACAACGACAATACTAAACAAGGATGTAATGATGAATTCGAATCAATTAATACTTATCGGGCTGGGTTTGGCGATTATTATTTTCGTGCCGCTACTCTTACGCATTTTCACTAATTTGCTTATCCCAACTTCAGATAATAACTATCGCTACCGTAAACAAGACGCCCTATTTTCCAATACTGAACGCTCCTTTCTCGGGATATTAGATCAAGCTGTAGGCGAACAATTCCGAATACTGGGCAAAGTGCGTATCGCAGATGTTATCACCCCAGAAAAAGGCATGAACCGCAAACACTGGCAAATTGCCTTTAATAGAATTTCAGCCAAGCACTTCGATTACTCCCGAATTCAACTCCGAAGTGCGACAAGAACACACTTGAAGTTATCGCCGCAATTGAACTCGACGATAAAAGCCATAAGCAAACACGTACTCAGCAACGCGACCTCCTCATCGAGCAAGCCTGCGAAAGCGCCAAACTGCCATTAATCCGCTTCGACGCCAAATGCAGCTATCAGCTAGAGCTTATTCGCAGCACTATACACACCGCCTTACCAGCCACAACTCACGCCGCTAAAGAGTCAGCACTCATACTAACGGCAAAATTCTTTGGCTGACGTCAACTAAGCATCGGAGGCAATATCTAGTTCATTGAGAAGTTTAGGGTGATTATTATTGATACAGCCTTTTTATCGAAAAAGATGTGCCCTGACTTTTTGTGAGCCCCAAAATTTGTTGGTATAAAGCAGCTTCACTCATCATTGAAATTTAAGAGGAATTTGACTAGAACTATACCTACTCCACCATATTCAGGAAGAGCCAATTAACTTCAGTTCTTGGGAAAACCATACTCATTCATTATCGGATATAAACATTGAAGCTATAAATTGAAACGACTGAAAATAATTGAAGACATTATTGAAGATAGTATTGAATACGTATGTAGGAACTTGTTCATCCGCCGATTTTTTGTTCAAGTGAGTTGTTTAATTAGGTATTCCAATAGCAACTCATTAGACACTCAATAAATAAAATAAGGGACGATGATGAACAAACATTTATTCAGGACGATGAAGACGTTCAGTTTTATTGCATTTACGCTAACCGCCTCGGGGAGTTATGCGGCCGGATCTCTGGGCCCCATCACGGCTAAAGACACAGTTTACCAAATTCTGACCGACAGATTTTATGACGGCGCCCCAACAAACAACATACCGGCAGGTTCACCTTCGCAGATCTTCGATGGTACAGGCAGTGACATGAAACTGTATCAAGGTGGCGACTTTAAAGGAATAGTGGCCCAAATTCCCTACTTAAAGAATATGGGAATCACGGCAGTTTGGATATCGGCACCTTATGCCAACAGAGATGAGACCATTATCGATCACCAGACGGATGGCAGTCAGGTCATTTGGTCCAGTTATCACGGCTACCATGTGAGCAATTATTATCGCACCAACTCGCACTTCGGCACTATGCAAGACTTTAGTGATATGGTCGAAGCGCTGCACGCCAATGGAATAAAAGTCGTGATTGACTTTGTCTCTAACCACACGAGTCGTTGGCAGAATCCGACCAATGGAAATACGCCCGAGAATGGCCGTTTATACGAGCCGGATAGGGATGCCAACAATCACTTCGTGTTTGACGCCGGTGGCGATCCTGTCGATCTTAATAATGACGGCTCTTCCGATAATTTAATTGCCGATCCCAATGGAACCTTGAATCCTGATTGGTTTCACCGTAAAGGTGACAGAGGCAGTGACAGCAGCCGATTCGGCTATCGTTATCGGGACTTGGGTTCACTGGCAGACTTCACACAGGAATTACCTGCCGTGGCACAATATTTGGAAGAAGCGGCAATTTTTTGGAAGGGCAAAGGCATAGATGGCTATCGCCATGATGCCACCCTGCACATGAATCCGGCCTTTGCCAAGGGCTTCAGAGACGCGATCGATTCCGCCCCGGGTGGTGCAGTGACGCATTTTGGTGAGTTTTTCATAGGGAAACCGGATCCCAAATATGCCGAATACACCTCATTTCCAACGAGGACCAACATCAATAATCTCGATTTCGAGTTTTTCCGAACCATGACCAATGTGTTTGCCAATGGCTCCGAAGATATGAACACCCTGGCAAATTTTTACCAATACACGGCCAATGACTATCGCTATGAAAATCAGACAGTCACCTTTATCGATAACCATGATGTGCCACGATTCCTGAGAATTAACAGCGATCACCGCAGCCTGGATGTTGCACTGGCCACATCACTCGTCTCCCGCGGGGTTCCCAACATTTATTATGGTACCGAACAATATGTTAACGGCCATGACGCGAGCGAAAATGGTGGCCGGGTGTTCCTGCAGGTCGATAAGCCATTCAGCCAAACGACTGCCGCCTATAAAATCATTCAGAAACTCTCTGCATTGAGGCAGGAAAATGATGCCTTGGCCTATGGCTTAACCAATGTGCTCTATTCCACAGCCGATGTACTTGTCCTATCGCGTAAATTTTACGATAAGGAAGTGGTCGTCGCGATAAACCGCAGCCCATTCAACGCCTACACAGTGCCGGATCTGGCAACCAGTCTGCCCACAGGCAGTTATGCCGATAAGTTGGCGGGTGAGTTGTCCGGCGACTCGGCCACAGTAATCAGCGCCGGGACCGGTCAGAAAATAGCCTCATTCCAACTAAGCCAGCAGGAGGTCAATGTCTGGAGCTATAATGCCGATCTCGGCACGGCCCCACACATAGGCGACATGGTGTCTGTCGCCGGGAGAGCAGGCAACGAAGTGACCATCTTGGGTACGGGTCTTGACGGTGCGGTCCAGGTTTATTTCGATACAGTGCAGGCGCAAGTGAACTCAAACAGCGGCACTGAAATTAACGTCACAGTACCCGGCATGGCCGGCGGAGAGAAAATAGTCACGGTCAAAAAAGCCGGGGTTACCAGCAACAACTTCAGCTTTAATCTGCTGTCGGATGATCAAAATCAAATGATTTTTCATGTGCAAAAAAGCACGGCCCTAGGACAAAAAGTCTATCTGGTCGGCAGCATACCCGAATTGGGAAGTTGGGATCCCGCTAAGGCTGTGGATGCCTTCCATAATCCGGATCCCGTCGAATGGTACAATTGGTTTCTGCCTGTGAGTGTGCCTAAAGCGACCTCTTTCGAATATAAATATATCTTGAAGGATGATCAGGGCAATGTGATATGGGAAGGTGGCGCAAACCGTACCGCGACCTCATCTGCCGATGCCGCAGGAGTCGTAGATCTGCCACAGACCTATTTCCAATAATGGTTTTAACCTTGGCGCCTGGGTGACCAGGCGTGCAATGTTTCAACACCCAGCCGCGTAAACTGTCCTTATCTAGCAGCAGAATGCCTGCGAGTGATTAACCCTATGAATATGCAATACATCCTGAGGCAAGCCAGTTATTTAAGCTTGTTGCTAACGTTTTCAGTATTGGCATCAACAAATAATGACGTCATGCCTAAGTCGGCCCCCCAAGCCGGCGAGTTTGTGCCTGAATGGGCCAAATCCGTGGTCTGGTATCAGATATTTCCCGAACGCTTTCGTGATGGCGACACCACCAATAACCCCGAGTTGGCCGATATCCTGGGCGCAGATCCAGTCGAACCACCCAAACAGTGGCACATGCATCCATGGGGCAGCGATTGGTACCAACGACAAGATTATGAGTTGGCCAACGGTGAAACCGAATTATGGAAACACCTATTGCGCCGCAGATACGGCGGCGACTTACAAGGGGTGATAGATAAACTGGGCTATCTGCATGAACTTGGGATCACCGCCATTTACCTCAATCCCGTCTTCGACTCGCCGTCGCTGCATAAATATGACGGCGCCAGCTATCACCATATCGACCCCAACTTCGGCCCAGACCCTCAAGGTGATCGCGCCCTGATGGCAAAGGAAAATCCACTGGACCCAAATACTTGGGTATGGACCAAAGCGGACGAACTGGCGCTGCAGCTCATAGACAAAGCACATAAGTATAAAATGAAGATCATCTTCGATGGTGTCTTTAACCATATGGGCGTTAACAGCTTTGCCTTTAAGGATCTCAAGCTCAAACAGCAGGATTCTGCTTATAAAGACTGGTTCAGTGTGAAGAGCTTCGATGATGCAACAGCAGGTACTAGCTTCGATTACGAGGGCTGGTTCGGGGTTAAATCACTGCCGGAGTGGCGCGAGGATGAGCATGGCATAGTCTCTGGCCCGAAAGAATATATTTTCAATGCCACCAGGCGTTGGATGAATCCCAAAGGCATGGGAACGCAATTTGGCATAGATGGCTGGCGTCTGGATGTGGCCTTCGAAGTCCAACATGCATTCTGGAAGGATTGGCGAGCCTTGGTCCGAAGCATCAATCCAGAGGCCTATATGACAGCCGAATTAGTCGATAAGCCAGAGAAAGTCATCCCCTATTTTCAGGGTGACGAATTTGATGCGGAGATGAACTATAACTTCGCCTTCACCGCGGCCGAGTTCCTGTTTAATCCCGCCGGGATGAGCATCTCAGTTTCCCAATTCGATGCAAAACTTAAACAGTTGCGTGAACTTTACCCCGCTGGCGTCGCCTATGTTAATCAGAATTTGTTTGGCAGTCATGACACCAATCGCCTTGCATCGCACATAGTGAACCGGGGGCTGGGTCATTTCCGTGACTGGGGAAAGTATTTTAACCTGTCGCAGGCGGCCAATAACCCAGAGTACCGAGTGCGTAAGCCCAATGCCGATGAAATCCGGCTGCAAAAGCTATTTGTGATTCTGCAGATGACCTATGTCGGTGCACCTATGATTTATTACGGTGACGAAGTCGGTATGTGGGGCGGGAACGATCCCGACAACCGCAAACCCATGCTTTGGCCGGACATAGGCTACCAAGCCGAGCGTTACTTGCCCGATGGCACCGAGCGCGCCGTCGATGAGTGGGATACTGTCGCAATAGATCAAGACTTGCTGTCACACTATAAACGCCTCATCGCCATCAGAAATCAATATGCAGCTTTGCGGCTGGGTGATTTCGCCAGCCTGTTAATCGACGATAAGCAAGGCATCTACGGATTTGCGCGCCATTATCGGGGGGAGACCATCTGGGTGTTGCTGAATAATTCGAATGTGGCGCGTCTGGCGACCCTGACTGCAGTGGCAGATAAAGGTATGAGGGATCTTATGAGTCAGGAGGTGTTCCAGCCACAGCAAGGAAAACTTGAAGTGACTATTCCCGCGAAATGGGGCCGGATCCTGACGTTCGAATGACAGTTGTGCCGAAACAATAAATGGCCATAAATAAATGGCCATCCTTAATAAATCAACAACATAATGCACTTTTGGCTTACCTTCGTCTGTACTGACTAACATTGTCTGAACGAGTGCTATCAAATGTGGCAAGGACCGCATCTGAGGCAATAAAAGGCACAGTTGAAGCCTTTTATCGGTAAGCCTTAGCGCAAAGAGCGGGATCATAAAATAAGTAAAAGGCTAGCCATGGGAACCCTAGCTAGCCTTAGATAACAAACACCATCTTCCTTAGGTTATAGCTTGCGCTCTAGTTTATCCGCGAGATAGTCGGCTAATTCAGCAAGAGGGATGTGAGTCATAACGCCGTCTTTGCGGCACTTAACTGACACACACTTCTCGGCTTCTTCCTTATCCCCAACCGTTAAGATGTAAGGCACTTTTTGCTTGTGAAAGCGTTTCATTTTGCGGGCAACTGAGTTTTGACTGATATCGACCAACACTCGCATGTCTCGTGCTAAGCATAATGCGGCTAACTGACGGACAAATTGGCTGTTTGACTCATTCACAGAGGCGATAGCAACAGGCACGGGATGTAACCAATCTGGCAGGTTACCCTGTGAGACTTCCAAGAGAATCCCCAGCCAACGCTCGATAGAGCCATACATAGCTTGGTGCATAATCACTGGCCGTTCGAATTCCCCTTGCTCATTGGTGTAGTGAACATCGAATCTTTCAGACAAATTAAAATCAAACTGGATAGTGCCACACTACCAGCGTCGCCCCATAGAATCTGTCAGTGACAGTTCAATTTTAGGACCATAAAAAGCCCCTTCACCCGCTTGATACTCGGCATCAAAGCCCTCAATCTGGCAGGCTGAATCCAATAGCTTTTGTGCTCGGCACCATTGCTCGTCGCTGCCTAATGCCTTCTCAGGTTTAGTCGATATTTTTACGTCTAAATTATGGTAGCCGTAATCACCATAAACCTGTTTTGCCCGTTGGAGAAAACCACATATCTCCTCCTCTGCCTGGGACCAACAGCAAAAGACATGGGCATCATCCTGAGTGAACTGGCGAGCGCGCAGGCAACCATTTAACGAGCCAGAGGATTCATTACGGTGAACCAAGCCAAACTCAAATAGTCGCAGTGGCAAATCTCTATGGCTATGTACCCCACGCTTAAACAGCAAAATATGGGCAGGACAAGACATGGGTTTTAACACATATTCATCGATGTTTTCCTTTCCACCACCGAAAAACATGTTCTCTGCAAACATGTCCATATGCCCAGACGTTTGCCATAACTCCTTCTTCATAAAAACAGGCGTGTTCACCTCCTCAAAACCATTGCGGCGATACACGCGCCTCATGTGCTCTTGAATATCTCGGAATAACGCCCAGCCATTCGGGTGCCAAAAAATCATACCTGGCGCCTGTGGTTCAGAGTGAAACAGGTCAAGTTGTTCTGCAATTTCGCGATGTGTTTTCATCATTCTCTCCCGAGCTAAATCTGAGTAAAATTTGAGTTAAATCTGAGCGAAATACAAAACCAAGGTATAAAAAAACCCCCTGGCGATGTCGCTCAGAGGGTTTTTTTAAAGACGCAAAAAACTACCCCCCGAGAATTCTCGTGGTGGTAGTGGTGGTGTTAATTGCGCTTAGGTATATTTTGTTCATGGGCCAGTAATAACAAATCATCCCTATCGCAGCAAGCAATTTGTTTATAAATCCCCCAGTATCGCGTTAGCATCTAGTCACTAACACACTGCGTTTAAACTCAGACAGCCCCTGCCACAAGTCATTCTTTAAAATCAGTTTTGTGATAAAACGCATTGATTAAACCGCACAGAGCGGGTTAAAGTGTGACCACTAAGGAAAATGCAGGGCAGATCTGAACTCAATTATCATTATCGAGCACGCTATTTAGGGATGAAGAAGCAAATCAGTTATCTGCCTCACCCTCTTAAAAGCCACCTCTGTCACCCAGCTAAATCAGCGCAGGGTAAGCCTGTGTAAGTAATGGAATTAACGACCCCCTTTTTACGGCAAGGATGTAAATGGCAGATTTTACTAACAATATTTTATCGGTAGTGATCATCCTCTCCAGCATGTTTGTCACGATTGGAGTGATGTATACGCGGAGCAAAGACGGGCGCTTAAACTTCCCCTCGTGGACAGAAACCAAACCCATAGAACAGGCGCAGCGCCAAGTACTCTTGTTAAGAGAACGGGTCAGCCAATGGTTAACCAAAGCCACAGGCTCCCCCGTCGCCGCCACCCCAGCCCTAGTATTCCCCAGCTGGTATGTCACGAGTCAATCAAAACCACCGTTCCCGCATCTTTGTTATAAAGAGCTGAACCACAAACAATTAGTCGGAACGATCCCGAAACTGAAAACTCAAGATCTTACCCAGCAACAAGTCGACTCCATCATCTACCAAGTCGCCCAAAGATGCCTAAGTAAAAGCGAGGTGGGGAAATGATGATAGTGAAATTTTATTCAAAACCTATTACTTCTCTCCTAATCAGCAAAATTTTTTCTAAAACAGAATGTAAAAATAATCACTAAGGAAGTTTGATCATGAGTCGCTGGCAAGCTCAGTTTGAAAATCACCCATTCCAAGTTATTTGGAATGATATAATTTCTAAATCTGAAATATTAACTGTTGATGACGAATCCGTTATTACAAATGTTGAGGAAGTTGCTCGTTTAAAAAAGGTCGTATCATTTTTATCAAGCTTAATTGCATCTATCGATCCTGATCTTATTCCAGTATCGACTTGGCAAAACTTCCAAAGTCAATGCCAGCCATGTTTAAATGAAATAAATTCTTATATATTAAATAGAAATATTGGACACATTCGAAATGCCAACAACAGTCACCTTGACAATCTTCTAACATATATACGTCCATATGTAGTACATACAGATAGTGCAGTAAAAGCTGCCGCTAAATCGACTAGAGAATACACAAAATTCATATCTGAAAGTATTGAGTCATTAAAGAACAAAACTTTAGAGTATTCACAGAATTTCAAAAATCAGTCAAATGAAATAGAAAAAATTAAAACTAATATAATAGAGAAGTTTGATAATATAAACAATCTTCATCAAGAAATGTCAGAGTTAAGAAATCGTTATTTTTACGGTGATGAAAATGAAATAGCCATAGAGGCAAGAGTCAATACGTTATTGTCATCCATAAATGATCTATACGATCAAATCAGTGAATATTATCGAAAATTGTTAGATAATGGTAGCGATTCTATAGCCAATCAAATAAATGTAGCTAGTGAGTCATCACAGTCATCTGCTGAAGAAATTTCAGTACTTCTATCAGAAACGGAAAAACAACTTAAAGAATTGAAAACATTTCATCTTCGAGTTGTAGGTAAAGAAGATGTTGATGGTAAATTGGTAGGAGGATTACAAGAAGAATTAAACAATCGTCAATTAGCTTTAGATAATTTCAAGCGAGAACAGGAATTAAGATATAAAACACTTAATGAACAGATAGAAAACTTATTACCAGGGGCCACTAGTGCAGGCTTGGCGACGGCTTATCGCGCTATGAGAAAGTCTTTTAGCGAACCAATTAAGCAATACTCAAAGTTATTCTATATATCAATTGCAATTCTAGCTGTTATAGCGTTTATTTCCACTATAGATAGTATCGGTTTCCCAGAATTAATTAAGTTTGTAGATGTCACAAACATTAGTAACCTACTTAGTAATTTATCTCATAAGTTACCAGTAATTTTACCAGTATTGTGGCTTGCATTATTTGCATCCAAACGAAGAAATGAAGCCCAAAGACTACAACAAGAATATGCGCATAAGGAAGCTTTAGCCAAATCTTATCAAAGTTTTAAAAACCAAATTGATAACCTTCAAGATGGAAAAAAAGAACAATTACTGGAAAAATTACTTTCTGCCGCTATTGATGCTGTCGCAGCTAACGCTTCAAGTGCTTTAGATGGGAAGCATGATGAAAAAACTCCAATTCATCTTGGATTAGGTAAAACGTTAGAGCAGCTTGAAAAAATAAAAGGAATTGCACAATTTAATAATAAATAGTACTCCATTAAAGTAGCACAATAATTCAACGGTTACGTCCTAAATACAGCATTGTTGCACCAGTGACCTTCTAAAACATGGATGTTTTAGAAGAATCTACAAGGACGCTAATGTTTAAATCATGGACGGCGAGTCACTGGTGAAATTGTGTAAAAGCAGGCAATTGGCAGAGTAAAAATGCAATTTTTTAAAGCTTACTCTGATTCCATGTACACGCCGACATCAGAGCAATGTCCACTTCGCCCTCGAGCATCTGGACGACGCAATAACCCCAAAAAAAAACACTGGCGAATTTATAAATGATCAAAGAAGACACAAAAAGTTTTTTAGAGTGGATATCAACACACTGGGTAATGATTTCTACAATAACCAGTTTTATATTGACTAGTATTGGAGTTATCGCAACTTCATCATTCTACGAGCAATTCGGCATAAACTATATTGAGTTAGCTGAACTATCGGATTTTGCTAGGCACACTGTTTCACAAAGATATGTTGTAGCTTTCGCGATCTTTACAGCAGCAACAATTTCTTTGATATTTTTCATTTTAATCAAAATGGATAAAAAACATTATTCTATAAAAAAGCTAAACAGCGTTAAAAACATTCGTTTAAAATGGTGGAAAACGCTCCTTCTAGTATTTTTGCAATTTTTATTCGCGTTCACGATCTCTGTTATCTACGCATTTTTTGCGGCATTGATGATACAAGCAGACTCTGATTATAGAAATAAAACAATGTCAGCTATAATTAACGTACCTGCAGTGCAAGAGAAAGATTCATTAACATGCGTGCATTACTTAGGCAGAATTGGCTCTAATCATATTTTCCATGATCGAATGAGTAAGGTATTTGTTAAATCAGTGTCAACAGTTGGAGGTATTATTTATATAGATACTCTATACAAGAACCGTCCTAAATTTAAAAATAACGGTACCGAATTCACTGATGAATATATTAAATGGCAAGAGAAAATAAAGAAAACATGTGGTGATGATTACTTTGGCCCGGAATAAATTTCTGGCCGAATAAATTGCCACCCATGATAAAACAACAACATAATGCACTTTTGGCTTACCTACGTCTGTACTGGCAAAAATTGCATAAACGAGAGCCAGCAAACGTGTCAAGAAGTGCATCTGAGATAATAAATTGAGCTAATTCGTTCAAAAATGGCGTATTTCAGACTAGGTAAGCCATCCATAGTGCTTGGGAAGTGCTCGGCGATGATTGTTTTCGAAGCGTGATTTAAGATGGGTGGCGCGATTTCATCACTGTTATAACCTACTCATGCATTTTTTCTATGCTTCGTCGAAATCCTGCAGGATCTTTGCGTATCGCCTCATAATAGGCAAGGAACGCTTGATACTTAGCCGATGCCATTAACCAGTTTGCCAACAGCGGGAAAATCACAAAACAGAGGAAAAACCACTTATTTTCATGTTCAAATGTCAATAATAACAGCGAGTAACAGACAAGCTGGAAATAGATATTTATCTGGTTTACTTTCACTGCTTTTGGTCTACCTCGTATAATCAATATATTTGGAATAACAATACTCAGGGTCATTATCAATGCACTCGAGACGAACAGGAGACCAAACTCTTCTGGCGTAAATTCACCCCAAAGCGTCTGTAACGTTAAAATTACCAGCGGGCATAGAACCCCTGCACCAAACATAATGAACATGATGACTGCAATGCCGACGACGAACATGCCGATAGAAAAGTCATGTTTTTCAAAAAAATTATCTGGCATCGACGCCCAACTCCTCATAAATGCCTATCGCTAGGGTTCTTATCGTTCCACCGTACGCGCTACCCGTGACACTTAAACTGGCGGCGATTTAAGCACTGTAAGCCCGATGCCGATGCAGCTGCAATGCCGAGATAGGTGACAGCAGTGCTGGCACCACCCGTGATAGGGATCGCAACCGTCGCCCCTGTGACAACGATCCAACTCAGTACTGCTGCGCCACAGCTCAATCCAGTATTTAGCAGTTCACCGCTCAATTTACTGTCACGCCGTGATGCTTTTAGCTCATTAGCATAGTTCACTGTAGACACATGCCGAGGTGGTTCACGTAATATCAATCGAATTGGATTTTTGCGGCAAATAGGCTCAAAGGGTCGCAAAGTGATAACGGTAAATTCATGGTCTATAAAAACCACACCCGCACCTGTTGTATTTGGATCAGAATCCAGCGCTTTGAAGATCCGGGTGGTATTGAGTTCGTTTTGCAGTCGTTGTTTGAGTAGTTTCTCTTTATTTGCTTGAAGTGGGGAGCGTAGCAGCACAGTAGACATAGCCATTTCCATTGATAGTCTCTAAAAAACATCCTTGTATGCGGCCGCACTTTACTAAAAAAACCACCCTACGAATGGTCTAGTGCCTAACAAATTTTGACCACTGTTGATAAAAAATAGGTAGATATAACTATTCCAACAACCAAAACCCACCAAATACCGCCACAGACTCCCCTTCTGAGTTACGGATTTACGATGGGTGGCACAATTTCATTGTAACTTATTATTTTACTATGGGAAATTTGTATTGCACCTGTTATACATTCTTAGGTATGGAGCAATACCCATCTGTTCAAAAAGCACTAACTAAGTCAGTGTCAAATTCAAGCCCATTGAAACCTGCCTGTTCAAATTTAAGTTTAAATTTTTCCGTAGCAAATAGAGCATGAGTACCATATAGCAATGACTTGAAAATAGATTTATTTGCTACACTATCAGCATCAAAAGAGAGCTGCTCAAGGCCGCATTCATAGCCATCCTCAAAATGTTTAACGGTACGGCTTAAATCCTCCTTACCAAATATTAAGGGAACAAAAATATACATCTGAACACTTTCGACGTTTATTGGTAAAAATTCCCCTTCGTTTTCAAGTTGGCTCTTAAATAGTTCATAGGCCATCATAGACATGATTAGATAAGTCCCCCAATACGATACATCCGGTACAGGATTGCCGTTCTTATAAGCTGATGCTAAGTTGCACTGAGTTTCTTGCCACTTAGCAACTAAGCTCTCATTTGTTCGGGGTTGACGCCTAATCAGAGATAAGTCTTCATCACCAATAATATCAGCCAAATCAAGCAGGCTGAAATCGAGTACTTCAATACTGTTCTCTATAGGTTTTAATCGGTAAATTTTCATTGGGTTATCCATTAGACCGACTTTTTCTCAAGGATGTTTGTTGGGAAACTACCATCTCTGAGCTTTCTTTTTACCGACTGTAGTCTAGATATAAAAACTACTTCTGGAAGATTATCATTTGAAAACATTGATGAAATCCATGTCTCATAATTATAAGTGTGAATGGGCCTGTGTGGTGGCGACTCTGGTGTGGCCCAATCTTCAGGGTTATTTTTTGCGAAGTTTCTTAACCATATCCCATTAAGAGGGTCATTTATTCCAATACCATAGGCATGTAGGTTTAAGCGGCTTCTTATCACTAATTCTTTTCTGTACCTACCTTCACCCGGAATGATGTGATGCGCTTCATGAATTGGCGTCGGTTGGGGCTCTCCGATGGCTCTTAAATTTTTAGCAAGCTTTTGTGTTGGGTGATGTTTTTCAGCAAATAACTCGCGAACGTTTTTCGATTTATTTTCTTCTCTGTATGTTGTCAAGCTCTCTTGCAACATGGCATGTGCTGCAATCGTTCTACGCTCGAGTCTAAGGTGTTGCCAATCTCGGTCTCTTTTGGCAATACGTTGCGCTTTTTGATCAGCAGTTTCAGACAACGAAGTCGTTTTATTTTTGGCATTATGAAACTCGCGGGCTTTCAGTTCATACTGGTAAATGATCATTTCCAGAGGTGTTGGATCGAGTGGGCGCTCTGGTAAAGGTATTTCATTATATTGATTACGTTGATTCATCCTTGAAAGCCTTCTTTTACATTCACTTGCGTTGGTATTTGTATACCATGATAAACACAATCAAATATAAAATCATTGTTAGATGATATAGATACAACATTAGTTTGACTTATGACCCGCTTTTTAAATGCTGTACTAATTAGTTCTCACCATCTTGACGTATAGATAAAGGATTAGCCCATTACAGCGGCCATGACCATTATAGAATTGGATAAGCCACTTGCCACCAAATTGGCTATTATCGCTGGCAGTTGAAGTCCAATCGCTTGGTTTACCTGATGAACAATAAATCAGTGAACTTAATTCCTCTTTTGTGGGTAGAGAATGTCAAGACAGGCATAACTCTTCACTTACCTGTTGCACCAGATACGGCACTGTTACACCAGTGACCTTCTAAAACAGGGATATTTTAGCAGAGCCTACAGGGACGGCTATGTTTAAATCATAGGCGGCGCGTCACTGGTGTGACTAACACAAGAGCATACAAACACGCGATTTAAGATGGGTGGCACGATTTCATCACTGTTATAACTTACTCATGCATTTTTTCTATGCTTCGTCGAAATCCTGCAGGATCTTTGCGTATCGCCTCATAATAGGCAAGGAACGCTTGATACTTAGCCGATGCCATTAACCAGTTTGCCAGCAACGGGAAAATAACAAAACTTAGGCAAAACCACTTATATTGATGTTCAAATATCAATGCGAACAACAAGTAACAAGCGAACTGGAAATAGATATTGATTTGGTTCACTTTAGCGGCTCGTGGCCTGCCCCGAATAATCATTATATTTGGCACCACAATACAAAAATTCATTATTAGTTCGAGAATGCCTATATATGATACCAATTCTTTCGATGTGAACTCACCAAGTAACTGCTGCATCGACAAAACAACTAGAAGAGGTGCCATACCGCCACCAAACATAATGAACATGATGACCGCAATGCCGACGACGAACATGCCGATAGAAAAGTCATGTTTTTCAAAAAAATTATCTGGCATCGACGCCCAACTCCTCATAAATGCCTATCGCTAGGGTTCTTATCGTTCCACCGTACGCGCTACCCGTGACACTTAAACTGGCGGCCACAGCATCTTTAATATTGAGCGATACGGCATTCACGAGAGCTTGACTGCTGTAACGTGCCGTTAATTTTCCAGAATTAGTGAGTGTTTTAAGCACGCTTTGACTAACGCCAGGTTGATTCAGCCGTTGAATTTCCAGCGTTAGGCGCTTTCTTTCCGCACGACTCAAACCCTTTAATATTTCAGTGAGCGACTTGGATGTGGTTTTTCTAAGCGTTTGTACCATCTTAATGGTTGTAGCACCCGCAGCCGCCGCGCCGCCCAGCGAAATCACATCCAGCGCAGTATTGGCAGCACTATACCACTCCTCGTTATCGAGCTTGTCTAGCTCCTCAGGAATCATTGCTTCAGCACCTGAACGTAGAACACCATTTAAGCACTGTAAGCCCGATGCCGATGCAGCTGCGATGCCGAGATAGGTGACTGCAGTGCTGGCACCACCCGTGATAGGGATCGAAACCGTCGCACCCGCGACAACGATCCAACTCAACACAGCGGCGCCACAGCTCAATCCAGTATTTAGCAGTTCACCGCTCAGTTTACTGTCGCGCCGTGATGCTTTTAGCTCATTAGCATAGTTAACGGCAGACACATGCCGAGGTGGTTCACGTAATATCAATCGAATTGGATTTTTGCGGCAAATAGGCTCAAAGGGTCGCAAAGTGATAACGGTAAATTCATGGTCTATAAAAACCACACCCGCACCTGTTGTATTTGGATCAGAATCCAGCGCTTTGAAGATCCGGGTGGTATTGAGTTCGTTTTGCAGTCGTTGTTTGAGTAGTTTTTCTTTATTTGCTTGAAGTGGGGAACGTAGCAGCACAGTAGACATAGTCATTTCCATTGATAGTCTCTAAAAAACATCCTTGTATGCGGCCGCACTTTACTAAAAAACCCATCCTATGAATAGTCTAGTGCCTAACAAATTTTGACCACTGTTGATAAACATATACAAAAAAGCGAACCGCTAAGGGTTCGCTTTTCATCAAACGTTATGACCTGAATAACGTACTATTCAGCCCTTATTCATAGTCTGATAACGGCACACATGCACAGAACAAATTACGGTCGCCGTACACGTCATCGATACGATTCACTGTTGGCCAGAATTTGTTAGTACGTACTGCTGTACTTGGGAACACGGCCACTTCGCGGCTGTATGGGCGTGAATCGAACTCTGGGTCCATAATATCGGCCATAGTGTGCGGTGCGTTGTGCAGCGGGTTGTTATCCGCTGGCCATTCGCCCGATTCCACTTTGGCGATTTCAGCGCGGATTGACACCATAGCATCGATAAAACGATCGAGTTCCACCTTAGACTCTGATTCGGTTGGCTCAATCATCAGGGTTCCCGCAACCGGGAAGCTCATGGTTGGCGCGTGGAAACCGTAGTCATTCAAACGCTTAGCGATATCCATTTCGGTCACGCCTGAGGCTTCTTTCAGCGGACGTAGGTCGATAATACATTCGTGCGCCACGCGATCATTACGGCCACGGAACAGTACTGGGTAGTGTTCAGACAGCTTCTTCATCACATAGTTAGCGTTTAACAGCGCAGTTTGGGTCGACTTTTTCAGGCCGTTTGAACCGAGCAGCTTAATGTACATCCAGCTGATTGGCAGAATGCCAGCGCTACCGTAAGGTGCCGCTGATACGGCGCCATTGTTATCGCTTTCACGGCCCGGTTTAACCACAACGTGACCGGCTACAAACGGCGCTAAGTGGGCTTTCACGCCGATTGGGCCCATACCTGGACCACCGCCGCCGTGTGGAATCGCGAAGGTTTTGTGCAGGTTAAGGTGCGATACGTCGGCACCGATAAAGCCAGGAGAGGTTAAACCGACCTGGGCGTTCATATTGGCGCCGTCTAAGTACACTTGGCCGCCGTGCTGATGCACTATATTGCAGATTTCGCGGATAGATTCTTCATACACACCGTGGGTCGATGGGTAAGTGATCATGATGCAAGACAGGTTTTCAGCCACTTCGGCGGCCTTTGTCTTCAGATCTTCTAAATCGACGTTACCTTGCTTATCACAGGCCGTCACCACCACTTGCATACCGGCTAATTGCGCCGATGCAGGGTTAGTACCGTGGGCAGATTGCGGGATCAGACAGATATTTCTGTGGGCATCGCCGCGTGACTCATGGTATTTCTTGATGGCTAACAAGCCAGCGTATTCACCTTGAGCGCCTGAGTTAGGTTGGATACACACGGCATCGTAACCCGTTACATTCACCAGCCATGAAGACAGTTCTTCAATCAGCTGAGTGTAACCCTTGGCTTGATCCAGTGGGCAGAAGGGGTGCATGTTGGCAAATTCTGGCCAGCTCACTGGGATCATTTCAACCGCTGCGTTTAACTTCATGGTGCATGAGCCCAGTGAAATCATCGAGTAGTTAAGTGCTAAATCTTTGTTTTCGAGACGTTTGATATAACGCATCATCTCGGTTTCGCTTTGATAGCGATTAAAGGTTGGGTGGCTTAAAATCGCATCTTGGCGCACGAGTGCAGCAGGAATCGATTGGCTACCTTGGGCAACGATTTGCGCATCTAATGCGGCGACGTCTAAACCATGGCCAGCACCTAAGATCACCTCGAACAGCGCTTCGATATCGGCGCGGATAGTGGTTTCGTCTAAGCTTACGCCCACAATGCCGTCGGCATCGAAGCGTAGATTCATTTCAGCGGCTAGCGCGCGTGCATTGACGGCAGCAACATCTAAGCCTTTGATGCTGATGGTATCGAACCAAGTGCTGTTGACTAAACTCACGCCCTTGGCTTGTAAGCCTGCCGCTAAAATATCGGCGAAACGGTTAATGCGTGAAGCGATAGTTTTCAGGCCATCTGGGCCGTGGAATACGGCGTAGAAAGACGCCATATTCGCTAACAAAATTTGTGCGGTACAAATATTTGAGTTGGCTTTTTCGCGGCGAATATGTTGCTCACGGGTTTGCATCGCCATCCGCAGTGCGCGGTTACCACGGGCGTCTTTTGACACACCGATAATACGGCCAGGCATAGAGCGTTTGTGCTCGTCACGGGCAACGAAGAAGGCTGCGTGTGGACCACCAAAGCCCATTGGCACGCCGAAACGCTGGGCACTACCGAAGACCACATCGGCGCCCATGGCTCCCGGTGATTTCAGTAACACTAACGCCATGATGTCGGCGGCGACGGTCACCACCACGTTTTTAGCACGCAGAGTGGCGAATAGCTCGGTGAAGTCAGTGACTTGACCGAAACGGTTTGAATATTGGAACAGGGCACCAAACAGCTCGTGGTTAACGGCCTCAGATGCAGGGCCAACCACCACGTCAAAACCAAAACACTCAGCGCGGGTTTTCACTACGTCTAAGGTTTGTGGGAACACATCATCGGCAACGAAGAAGATATTGGCTTTTTTGGCTTTAGAAACCCGCTTGGCCAGCGCCATGGCTTCGGCGGCGGCAGTCGCTTCGTCCAGCAGTGAAGCAGAAGCCAAATCTAAACCTGTTAAGTCCATCGACACTTGTTGGAAGTTTAGAATGGCTTCTAAACGGCCTTGGGCGATTTCTGGCTGATAGGGCGTGTAAGCCGTGTACCAACCTGGGTTTTCCAATACGTTGCGCAGGATCACGTTTGGCACTTCGGTGCCGTAGTAACCCATACCAATGTAGCTCTTAAATACTTGGTTTTGTTGTGCTAAACCACGAATGTAGGCAATGCCTTCGGCTTCGCCGCAGGAATCACCAATGCTCAATTCTTGATTTAAACGGATCGACTCAGGCACGATTTGCGCGGTTAGATCGTCCAGAGACTCGGCACCAACATAATTCAGCATGGCTTGCTGTTGGTTGCTATCTGGGCCGATATGACGACGTAGGAATAAATCGTGCTGTTCTAACTGAGTGAGGGTTTGCTTGGTCATGATAAACCTTGTTCCAGATTTGCCGTAACTCAGGACTGTAGGGTACTGATTAACGGGCTGTTGTTATGTCAAACTTGCGCTAAAACAAACAAAGCCCCTCGGGGCTTTGTTAGCGTCGACGATTATTCTTCGTCGATAACTGCTTGGTAGCCTTCGGCATCCAGCAGAGCGTCGACTTCTGCTTCGTCAGAAGGCATCACGCGGAAGAACCAGCCTTCGCCGTAAGCATCGCTGTTAACGAGTTCTGGAGAATCTTCCAGCGCTTCGTTCACGGCAATCACTTCGCCAGAAATAGGAGAATAAATATCAGAGGCCGCTTTTACTGATTCAGCAACGGCGCAGTCATCACCCGCAGTGACAGTGTCGCCCACTTCTGGAAGCTCAACGAAAACCATGTCACCCAATAATTCTTGGGCGTGCTCTGTGATACCTACTGTGTAGCTACCGTCTTCTTCCTTGCGGATCCATTCGTGTGAAGAGGCGTACTTCAGTTCTGTCGGAATATTGCTCATTGTTCTTGTTCCTTGTTCCGTTTTTTTAAAATGCTTGTTTACCGTTGCGCACAAAGTTTGGCGCTACTACTCTAACAGCCACACGCTTTTTACGCATTTCGACTTCCGCCGTATCCCCAATAGCGTTAGGAACACGCGCCATCGCAATAGAATAGCCCAATGTTGGCGAGAAAGTACCACTGGTAATCACGCCTTGGTGTTCTGTGCCGGCTGCATCGGTGAAAAATACTGGCATATCATGGCGTAACACGCCCTTTTCTTCCATCACTAGGCCGACTAATTTGTCGGTTCCCGCATCGCGCAGGGCTTCTAGGGCTGTACGGCCGATAAAGTCACGGTCGCTCGGTTCCCATGCTATGGTCCAGCCCATGTTGGCGGCCAGCGGGTTGATGGTTTCGTCCATATCTAGGCCGTAGAGGTTCATACCGGCTTCGAGACGTAATGTATCACGGGCACCTAAGCCACAGGGCTTAACACCTTGATCTAATAGCGCTTGCCATAGAGCTTGGGCTTCTTCTTCTGGGACGATAATCTCGTAGCCCACTTCACCCGTGTAACCTGTGGTGGCGATAAATAGCGAACCGGCTTGCTTACCGAAGAAAGGCTTCATACCTTCGATGGCGGCGTTTTGCTCGGCGCTGAATACTGCAGCGGCTTTCGCCTTAGCATTAGGACCTTGCACGGCGATCATCGCCAGTTCAGGACGCTCGGTTACCGTGACATCAAAACTTTGGGCTTGCTTGGCGATCCAAGCTAAGTCTTTTTCGCGGGTCGCAGAGTTAACCACAACACGGTAGAAAGTATCGGTGAGGTAGTAAGTAATGAGGTCGTCGATGATGCCGGCATTTTCATCTAACATGCCGCCGTATAAGGCTTTACCTGGAACTTTTAGCTTAGCCACATCGTTTGCCAGCAGCTTACGTAAAAATGCACAAGCGTCGCTGCCTGTCACATCAACCACAGTCATGTGGGAAACGTCGAACATACCCGCATCTTTACGAACGGCGTGGTGCTCTTCGATTTGTGAGCCATAGTTGAGAGGCATATCCCAACCGTGGAAGTCGACCATCTTAGCGTTTGATTCTAAGTGCTTGTTAAACAGAATAGTTTTATTAGCCATTGTTATCCCTTTTTTGCGGCCTTTTTCAGGTCTCTGCCTAGTGTAGGGTAATGCCAACTGTGTTACATATCTGCAATTCAGCCTTGGACTTTCACCTTGCATCAACTTAAAAGGGATGACCTTTCTGCATCAATGCGCCTTGAATTGAAACGCCTGACTGGTTCTGAACTCATCAGATATCTATCGTGATTGGTATAATACTAGGGTCTAAAATGCGGCGAAATTATACCTTGCGTCACAAATTTGTATACAGGAGATTTTTCTAATCCGAAGTCTGTGCCATTAGATTTTCTTATCTTTAACATGTAATTTTTTTACAGTCAAAGACCAGATTTGCATAGCTTACCGCCAATATGCTGATATTAGCGGCAATTCTGGTCACATTAGCGCAACCTAGGCTAACGGCATAACTTGGGGAGTGAGGACTTATTACCCATGGCCTGTTGCATGAACACTGTTTTCAGCCCAGCGACATTATCAACGAGGTTTAATCCGAGATCGCGCAGCGCTTTTTTAACTGGATTTGAACCTTCGAATAGGCGTTTAAAGCCCTCCATCGCCGCGATCATCTCCATCGCCTCGGCCTTGCGCCACCGTTCAAGGGCACGCAGCTGTGCATAATCGCCAATGTCCTTGCCCGCTTGCTGTAATTCGCTGACCACTTCGATAATGCTGGCCGCATCTAAAAAGCCGAGGTTAACTCCTTGGCCTGCGAGCGGATGAATCGTATGGGCGGCATCGCCTGCTAACACTAAACGGTGGCGGGCAAAATGGCGGGCGTAGCGCATCCGTAATGGGAAGGCTTGGCGCTCGCTCTCAAGCTGGCAAATCCCCAAGCGACCATCGAATGCAGCGGTTAAGTTGCGCTCGAATTGCACTTTATCCATCGCCAATAATTCAGTGGCGCGCTCGGGCGGCGCCGACCAGACGATGGAACAAAGATTGTCTTCATACAAAGGTAAAAATGCTAAGGGGCCATCCTGCAAAAACACCTGGCGGGCGGTGGCAAGGTGTGGCATTTCGGTGCGGATGGTGGCGACAATCGCATGGTGGCCATAATCCCAGAAGGTTAACGGGATCTTACATTGCTCGCGCACCCAAGAGTTCGCGCCATCGGCGGCAATCACCAGCGCGGCGCTGACGCTTTCTATGTCAGAATCGCCACCATTGGCAAGGGTTAGCCAGGCTTCGCGCTCACCAAAGGCGATGCGTTCTAGGCGTTGGTTTTGGATATGGGTGATATTGTCAAACTCACTGGTGCGTTTCGCCAGCGCATGGCTAATGGCATCGTTTTCGATAATCGCGCCGAGACTGGTTTCACCTATGCTGTTGGCGTCAAAGGCAATTTTGCCGAAACCGTCCTTATCCCATACCGCCATTTTTTGATAGGGTGTGGCGCGGGAAGTGTCTAGATAAGCCCAAGCACCTAAGTGTTCCAACAAGCGCTGGCTCGCCTTATTAATGGCGCTCACCCGCAGACGCGGCTCGCCGCTCACGGCCTCGGTATGGCCCGCATCGATAACCACCACATTAAGATTGGCCTGTGCCAATCCAATCGCGGTGGCGAGCCCCACCATGCCGCCACCCACAATGGCAATGTCATAGGCTTGTGAACTTAACATGGGTACATCCTTTTCGCGTTGCGATACCAGTAAATTACGGGGTTATTTCCAGCCCATTGCCCTTTGAGCGACGGGGGTTTTCAGTGGCGGAAACCAAGACAGTAAACGTAATCCGAGATTACGCCCTAGGACCAAGGGCCAGTATTGGTTTGAAAAGCCACGGACTAAAAATTCGATATTACGGATAGTGCTGTTTCTGTCCTGCTCGCGGGCATTGAGATACGCATGGGTCACGGCGGCCGAGCCGATATCATTCCCCTGGGCTAACGCCGTTTTAAGCACTTCAAGCAAGCTCACTACATCCCTCAGCCCAAGGTTAAAGCCCTGCCCCGCAATCGGATGCAGTGTCTGCGCCGCATTGCCGATAAACACACATCTATGGTGGATTGGCCTTGGCATATAAGACAAGTTCAGCGGATATGCATGGCGGGCGCTGACATCGACAAACTGACCCGCACGATAGCCAAAGGCTTGCTGCAGCGCCGCTAAAAACTCGGCTTTGGGCGCATTGAGCATCGCTTGGGCGCGGCTATCATCGAGCGCCCAGACTAGGGATAAACGCGGCTGGCCTTGGCTGTCTGCCATAGGTAGCAGGGCTAAGGGGCCGTTCTCGGTAAATCTTTCATAGGCCCAGTGCTGATGCGGCTTATCGGTTTGCAAATTGGCGATAATCGCAGTTTGCTCGAAGGCCACTTGGGTCGCAGGCAAATTAAAACTGCTGCGCACTTTGGATTGCAGGCCATCGGCGGCGACCACGAGTTTCGCCTGAATGCGCTCGCCCGTATCGAGCACTAAGGTGTGGCCTTCGGCGGCGGCTTCAATTTGGGCAAGTTTGGCGGGGCAAAAGAACTTGACCTCGCTCTTGTTCAACTCGTTAAACAGCACTTGGCCGACCCGCTCAAGCTCAACCACTTGGCCTAGGGCATCTAAATGAAACTGCGCCGCATTTAACTCTGTCATACCAAAATGACCGCGATCCGATACATGGATATTTTCAATCGCCGTGCCCAAATGGGCGAGTTTGGGCCATAAACCTAAACGGGATAATTCGAAGATAGAACCGTGGGCGATAGCGATGGAGCGAGCATCAAACCCAGGGTGGCTTTTATCGGGAACATGGGCCTCGATGAGCGCCACCGAAATGGGGGTAGATGTTTGGGAAAGACGGGCGAGCGCTAACGCTAAGGTCGCCCCCGCCATGGCACCGCCTACAATGGCAATGTCGACGTTTTGAACTGAAGTATCCATGTGATTGATGGCCGTCATGGGGTTCTCATTCAAGCTATGGCATGGCGATTAAGTGCGTAACGCCATAAATAATGCAAGTTGCAGAGGCTAGCATTCGGCCCGCCTCTTAAATCCGTACAGCAACACCACTGTGATCAGTGGATTACCGCCGCATCCTCCGACTCACCGAGCGGGATCTCTGGGCCAAATTCCGAATAGCACAGAATGGCGGCGATGCGCACAAACTCCAGCAGTTCGATATAGGCAGTTTCCGATTCTTCATCGTCGGCGACATCAAATTCGACTTGGGCGATTTCGGCGAGATCTTTGATCACTTCCCGCACCTCAACCGAAGCTTGGTTGAGTTTAGGTTGAATAATCGCGATCCCCGTTAGGAAGCTTTGGGTCCACAGGGACAACGCTTCAACACGCTGGCTGAGCGGTTCTTCTTCTTCGGGTAATAACGGTGTAAAACCAAATTCGAAGTCCACTAATCGGGCCACAGAATCTTGGAATAAATCACACACCAGTTGATGCAAAGGCTCGGGTAAGGGTTGACCATCATTCATCAGGTCAAATAACGGTTTTATCCAGATATCACCGGTTTGCTCTACACCGCCGCAGATTAAACCCACTAAGGCGCCGTGAACTTCCACTGGATGTTGGCCAATTTCAGCCGCATCGAGGGCGAGTTTTAAGCTGTCGATACGTAACGAAGGAGGGGTTGCCATATCAGATCCCAATCAGAATTTTCCAGCAGCAATGCTAGCAGAGATAGAGACTTGAACCAACACCGAATCCCGATTCTCTCTCCCTAAGATAAAAATTCCCGCAACTGCTCACACAAGCAGCAAACAAAACGCTGGATAGCCAATCCATTTGCGGCTTACCTTGCACTTTTAATATCAGCCCTATATAGTCCGCCCTATCGCTGCCAACAAAAGGATCTTCCGCGAATGAGTAACAGTGCTGTTGAAATTACCCTACTCGGGCGCACCTACTCTATCGCTTGCCCGAAAGGTCAAGAGGATGCCTTGCGTACTGTCGCCCAAGGGGTTGAACAACAACTTACTTCGGTGAAAAACCGCACTAATAGTTTGAGCCGTGAAGAAATTGCCATTATGGCGGCGCTGAATATTGGACACGAGTTGTACCAAGAAAAGCAGAAAAATAAACATTATATGAAACAAATGGATGACCGCATCAGTCTGTTGCAGTCGACCCTAGAAAACGCCTTAGTTGAGCGTTCAACTAAATAGATTTAAACTGGGTAACTCGGCACTTTAGCCACTCGTTTTCGAACAAGCGTTGCACAGTGAATAACTAAACTGGCCTATACTTTTATGGCCAATGCTTTAGTGATTCGATACCGTTTTTGCTCCCTGGGGTGCAGGCCAACTGGTAATGTCCCTGTGCCGATAATTTTGATCTCAGGGTGAATGCTTTACCGACATTGAGCATGCTCGGCTCGTACCGAGAAGCCTTAGGAGGTAATCATTTACCCGCCTTGAACCTACGGTTCAAGGGCTACACCGGTAGCGGCATTCTGGGGAGCATCTTATTACTATGGTTATTTCTGCCAAGACTTCTGACTCTTCGTTTTCCACTGTAGGAGCAAGCCTGCCCACTGCGACTAAGACGAATCGAGATCAATTAAGAAAAACCATCCGCGCCGCCCGTAAATCCCTATCGGCAACAGAGCAAAGCCAAGCAAGCTTAAGCGCCTGCCAACATATGCTCGATACATTGCAGACAAAAAAAGCGCAACATGTGGCCCTGTATCTCACCCACGATGGCGAACTCGCTACACCGCCGCTAGTCGAAGCACTGTGGCAACGGGGCATTCAAACTTATCTGCCAAGATTACATCCCTTCAATGCCGGACAATTGTTATTCCTGCATTACACCCCTGACACACCCATGCAGCCCAATCAATTTGGGATCTTAGAGCCTCAGCTTGATGTGCGCGCCATTATGCCAATAGAACGCCTCGATGTGGTAATCACGCCGCTGGTTGCCTTTGATTTAAAAGGTAATCGTATGGGGATGGGCGGTGGCTATTACGACAGAACACTGGCGAACTGGCAGCAAAAAGGTAAACCTCTGCCTATGGGTTACGCCCATGATTGCCAGCAAGTGACCAGTTTACCCTGCGAGCATTGGGATGTGCCTTTGCCCTTTATCATCACCCCAAGTCGGGTACTGACGTTTTGAATAAAGAAGGTGCAAGAAACTAGAAGCTAGAGCGCTTCGCTGCTAGAAAAAGCAGAGCGTCGCTCCATAACGACTTCTTCTTGAATCTAGAGCCATGCAATGGCGTTCTAGAGGCCGCAGGCCGTTCTAGATTTTTCTTTACCTCAAATGCCGGCCACCATCGACACTATGGCTGCGCCCCGTGACATAGCGACTATCGAGCAGATACTCGACTAAAGCGATAATTTCCTGATTGCCCGCTTCCTTTGGCAAAATTGCCTTAGCTAAAGTCTTTTGCCGATAGGCTGCATCATCGCCTTGATTAAATAGGATCATCGCCGGCGCGATAGCGTTCACTTTCACTTCGGGTGCAAATTTGGCCGCAAAGGATAGCGTCATATTGTGCAGTGCGGCTTTGCTGGCGGCATAGGCAATATGTTTCGCACTGCCCTTTTCGGCCACATAGTCTGTAATATGAATCACATCACTTGCACCTATCTCGCCTTTGGCCCCCGCTCGTAACAGCGACTCTAAGGCTAGATTCAACTGATAGGGCACGCTTACATGCACCTGCATCATCCGCTGCATCACCTCATGGGCAGCGAGGGACGGGCTGTTATCCGCCAGCCAATCCGATGCATTATGGATAATGGCGCGAAACGTTGGATATTGGCCTAATTGCTCAATCAGGGTTTGTACCTGAGCATTGTCGTAGAAGTCGCATTGGATTAAGGTCGCACCAAGGGCGTGTAGCTCATCAATGCTGGGATAATGGCTGCGATAGGTGCCAATCACCTGCTGACCTTGGGCGAGAAAATGTTTGGCTAAGGCGTAACCTATGCGTTTACCCACGCCTGTGATAATAATGGGAGATGTCATAGCTATCCTTCATTTTTAGTCAGTGATTCACTCGGTGGTAAGCCGCTCACTTAACAATAGGTAATCAGGTTAAACTGATGAATAACCAAGATATTACTGCACTCATTTGAATTTAACCTAGCCATATCGATAGAGACTACGCCAATACGATTCTCCACGGTGAAACCGCAACGGGTGAGGTGTTACTCGGGTTAGATGTCACCTGCAAAGCGTGGGCGCTAACTGGCACCCGCTCTTGGGTACAAGTGTTACGCTTACCGCTTATCAAGCCTATCGCAGATTGGGCTTACTTAGGTTTTGCTAAGCACAGATACCGTATTTCCTATCTACTGACGGGCAAAGCCCGCTGCGACGATAATTGCCAAATTCCCACTAAGCGCCGCTAAATTAGATTGAGAAAGTGCAAAACGCAGATATAAAAAACGGAGCTTAATGGCTCCGTTTTTATTCGTCATAACCTAAACAGATTATCCGAAAGATTACTTAACGAAATCAACGCCTAGTTTGATATCGCCCTTCAGCGTATCTAACATTGAATCACGGGCGTTAGCTTCAAATGCACTCACTTCACCGTAAGGCAGTACTTTTTCAATACCGTTTTTGCCTAACAGCACAGGTTGTGCGAAGAATTCTGCGTGCTCGCTGCCGCCGTCAACATAGGCACATTCAACGATGTTAGCTTCGCCTTGCAGACCACGAACCAGAGACAGACCGAAACGGCAAGCCGCTTGACCCATAGACAGAGTCGCGCTACCGCCACCGGCTTTAGCTTCAACCACTTCGGTACCCGCGTTTTGAATGCGAGTCGTCATAGTTGCCACTTCTTCGTCGCTGAAAGTCACGCCTTCAACTTGAGACAGTAATGGCAGAATGGTCACGCCACTGTGGCCGCCGATCACATTTACTTTAACGTCAGCAACGTTTAAGCCTTTTAATTCGGCGATGAAGGTTTCTGAACGGATAACGTCAAGGGTAGTCACACCGAATAAACGGTTTTTGTCGTAAACGCCGGCTTTTTTCATCACTTCTGCTGCGATAGCAACAGTCGTGTTTACTGGGTTAGTGATAATACCAACCAAAGCTTTAGGACAAGTCGCAGCCACTTTCTCAATCAGGTTACGTACGATACCTGCGTTGATATTAAACAGATCTGAGCGATCCATACCTGGCTTACGAGCAACACCAGCAGAGATCAGTACAACATCAGCACCAACCAGTGCAGGTGTTGGATCTTCGCCAGCAAAACCTTTGATTTCAACAGCAGTTGGGATGTGGCTCAAGTCAACCGCAACACCCGGAGTCACCGGTGCGATATCGTATAGAGACAATTGTGAACCCGCAGGCAGTTGAGTTTTTAACAGTAGGGCAAGAGCCTGGCCGATACCACCAGCAGCACCAAGTACAGCAACTTTCATAGTTATCTCCGTTATTTCTCGGATATGTGTGACATGGATCTAATTTGCGTTGGCGTCACATTACTGGAATGTCACGCTAATTTCAATTATCCCTTAGTCGTGGGACAAAAGAATTCCGGAATAACTTAGAAGCAATGTAGAACAATTACTCAAATTGATATTTTTACGCCCCCAATAAACGCTTAACCATAGGGAGTTAGTGAATTTTTATTCAACCAATCTGGTTATTTGTTGACAATTTTTCTAAAAATATTCAAAATGGGCCTGTTTTTTTGAATAACGAATAATAATATTATGCAAACGACCAAGAATCAGGATGACCTTGTTAGAATTTTTAAGTCGATTTTAAAAGAAGAGCGCTTTGGCTCTCAGAGTGAAATCGTCACCGCCTTGCAAGCAGAAGGCTTTGGTAATATTAACCAATCGAAAGTATCGCGCATGCTCAGCAAGTTCGGTGCAGTGCGGACGCGCAACGCTAAGCAAGAGATGGTGTATTGCTTACCGGCCGAATTAGGTGTGCCCACCGCCGGCAGCCCATTAAAGAATTTGGTGCTCGACGTCGACCACAACCAAGCGATGATCGTCGTGCGCACCAGCCCTGGAGCGGCCCAATTAATTGCCCGTTTATTGGACTCCATTGGTAAACCCGAAGGGATTTTGGGGACGATTGCCGGTGACGACACTATCTTTATTTGCCCATCGAGCATCCAAGATATCGCCGATACCTTAGAAACCATCAAATCTTTATTCAACTACGCAGAATAAAAAAACAGGTCAGCTCGCTGACCTGTTCTATTTTATCTGTACACCACACGGTCCAGTATCTTGACGGCATTTGAGTGGCTGTCCCGTTTACGTTACAGCTTTCACCTCAATATTACCTGATTACGTACCTTAGTAGGCCACACTGATCCTTTGATTGGGATGAGCCGCCTTTTCGGCTTCATCGAGCATGGCTTTAGCGTAGTCGGTGACAGAGATGCGGCTTTGACCATTAGCATCGGTAAAAAAGCTGTCGCCACCAAGACGATATGGGCCTTCACTCTCGCCAGGATAAATTTCGGCGGCTGGGCTAACAAAGGTCCAATTGATTGCCGTTTGTGCGGCGCGAAATGCCTTAAGTGCTTCGCCTTGAGCGAGAGCTTCATCTTTATAGGCTGCGGGGAAATCTGGACTAGAAACCAGTGTCACCCCCGGTGCCACTTCTAAACTCCCGGCCCCACCAACCCACAATAAGCGTGGCACTTTCGCCTGCGGTAATACCGCTAATAGATTATGCACTGTCTTAGTCACTAGAGCGTGATTTTGCTCGGCGCGGCCACCCACGGCCGCAATCACTAAGTCGACTCCGGTAAATGTTTCGGCATTTAATGGCTGGGTTAGATCGACACTGCGCACCTCCGCCGCTGTCATGCCGAGTTTGCTTGGGTCTCGCACCAAAGCGACAACGCTATGACCACGACCTAACGCTTCATTAAGAATGGTGCCACCAATCCAACCGGATGCGCCTAATACTGCAATTTTCATCTGATAAGTCTCGCTGCTGATTTACATTGAGCTCAGTTTACTTGCAACACTTCCCGTGATAAATATCAATAAATGAGCATGATTGTTTCAGATTGAGATACTAATATGGATAGAATTGCCGCAATACGTAGCTTTGTCGAAGTGGCAAACGGCGGTAGCTTTACCAAAGCTGCCGAACATTTAGACCTCAGCCGCCTACAGGTGTCGCGCCATATTCAAGAAGTCGAACAATGGCTTAATCTACGTTTATTGCACCGCACTACCCGCAGTGTGAGCCTTACCCTGCAGGGGGAAGAAGCGCTTCATTATTGTCAGCGCGTCTTAAGTGAAGTCGCCTCCATGGAGAGCCGTGCCCATAGCCATAACACTGAATTGGTCGGCAGTATTCGTATCGCCACGCCTATTGGTCTAGGTCAGCACAGCCTGTTCGATGTCGTCGACCGATTTATTAAGTTGCACCCTAAAGTGACTATTCAATTGGTGATGTCCGATAGCATGGCGCAATTGGTCGATGAAAGGGTCGATGTGGCGTTGCGTTATACCGAGCGACCCGATGACAGTCTTATTGCGCGGCGTCTGATGACCATAGACGCAGTGCTGTGCGCCGCTCCCAATTACCTCTCGACGGTCACGCCACCATCGGCTCCCATAGATCTGCTCGAACATAATTGTCTTATCCATTCATCGCAGCAGAATTGGCATTTTCTGAAGGAGCAGCAAACAGAGCTAATTAAACCTAGGGGAAATCTAAAAGCAAACGATATGGGCGTGCTACTGAATGCGACTCTGAGAGGACATGGGATTGCCCGCTTGCCCTGCGACTTGGCCAACCAATACCTTGCCAGTGGCCAACTTGTTGAAGTATTACAGGAGTTTACCGCGCCAGGCCAAGCACTGTGGGCCGTATATTTATCCCGCAGCTATCAACAGATTTTAGTCAGAAGCTTTATTGATTTTACCGCCCAGCAATGGCAGTTCGACATCAAAAAATGGACCCATGCCAATTAGCGTTACCCACAAAAAACGCACTTAGCCAGAGTAGCCTAAGTGCGTCATTCACATATAAAAAACTGATTAAAACTTGGCTTATTCGTCAAATTGCAGCATAAAATCTAAGGCGGGTGCAAAGAAGGATGAACCCGTCATCGCCTTAGTGAAATGCATTAAGTGATCATGATTCCCTTCGCCATCGCCAAACATCATGCTATGCAGCATCTGCTCAAAATGGTCCGGTGTACGGCAGTTAGAGATAAACATCAATCCCTGCTCTTTAAGTGAGCCATAGGGCATGCTTTGACGCAAAATCTCAATCGAATTGCCATCGGCATCCTTAAGATTCACCCGCTTAATATGGCTAGTTAAGGGTTTATCTTCCGACTCATATTCAATGTTATCTTGCTTAGTGCGACCGATGATATCTTCTTGCTTTTTAAGCGGTAATCTATGCCACTTACTCAAATTGTGGGCATATTTTTGCACATGGATATAGCTGCCGCCTTTAAACTCTGGATCTTCATCCCCCACTAAAGCCACCTCTTGGCGGTGACGACCCTTAGGGTTTTCGGTGCCGTCAACAAAACCGGTCAGATCGCGGCTATCCATAAATCTAAAACCACGTTCTTCTTCGACTAGTTCGACTAAGTCTTCAAACATCTGGCTGATTTCGTTAGCGACTAAATGCAGAATATCGTAACGGTCACAGCGGATATGCACGAACAAATCATATTCAATTGCCGGCGCTTCACGGCTACCCACTTGCATGGCAGGGAAAGGTTTAAGCATTTCGGGGCGAGAATCGGGATACAGGCTGTCCCAATAATTAGCGCCTATGGCGACAAAACCATTGAAGGCGCTATCGGAATACTGGTCCGTCAGCTCATAAATATACTGCGCTACGTTGGCAATACAGGGACGTAATTGCGACTCAACATTGTCATTGGCGTTAAACATCAAATAGACACTATGTAAGTTCCCTTCAGCACACACACCCAACTGTTCACGCGGCATATTTTGAATATCCATCTGATTATCACCCTTTTCTAGACTCATTTTCGGCAATATTATCCGCAACTTTACCTGAAAATGACATTAACTAACGCACAGTTTGCTTGGTTATCTCTATGATAATGCTAATTGCGGGGCTTTATCGCACCTAAGGTGCCCTCAAATATAAAAAATTGACGAGACCGCGAAAGTCTCGTCAATTAGCTTACCCAATATAGGACGAATACGACTAGCGCGCCGCCATTATGTTGCACTAATATCCCGCAGCATGCCCATCTTTACGACTCTCGGAGGCACCACGGTAAACCCCAGTTTCAGCATTAAAGCCAATGGCTTGATAACCACCAAAATCCCCTAGACCATCACGCAGAACATGGCCCTTCTTGATAAGCTCGCGGCGGGTTTCCACCGGGAAACCCGATTCCAGACTGACATAGCCGCCATCTTTCATCACTTCCCCCGTTGGCTCGGTTGAACCCATATGCAAAATTCTGGGGGCATCGCCCGCTTCTTGCAAGTTCATTTTAAAATCAATCAGATTCATTACAATCTGTGCGTGCATTTGTGGTTGAGTCGCGCCGCCCATCACCCCAAAGCTGAGCCAAGGTTTCCCCTCTTTGGTCACAAAGGCGGGAATAATGGTATGGAATGGACGCTTGCCCGGTGCGTAGGTGTTGAATCGTCCCTCGGTTAAATCGAACATTTGCCCACGGTCCTGCAGTACAAACCCTAGGTCTGGCGGCGTCATCCCCGAGCCCATGCCACGGTAATTACTCTGGATGAGTGATACCATATTACCGTCTTTATCGGCGGTGGTCAGGTACACAGTGTCGCCATGTTGCAGCGCAGGATTACCCGCATCGACACTCTTAGCGGCCTTACTGGGATCGATTAACTTAGTGCGATCATAGTTATATTGCTGCGAGATAAGCTCTGTAACCGGGACCTTATTAAAAGCCATATCGGCATAAAACTTAGCCCTGTCGGCAAAGGCCAGTTTTTTCGCTTCGACAAATAAATGCACATACTCAGGGCTATTAAAGCCCATGGCGGCAATGTCGAAGGGTTCCATGGTTTTTAGAATTTGCAGCGCCGCAATCCCTTGACCATTAGGCGGTAACTCCCACACATCGTAACCACGGTAATTGACCGAAACTGGCTCAATCCATTCGCTGCTATGGCTCGCTAAGTCTTCATAACTTAGGTAGCCACCTTGGGCCTTGATGTATTTATCGATACTTTTAGCAATATCCCCTTTGTAAAAGGCATCGCGGCCGCCCTTGGCTATTTTCTCGTAGGTGTTAGCCAGCGCAGGATTTTTAAAGATGTCACCCACGGCTGGCATCTTGCCATTGGGCATATAGGTTTCTTTAAATCCGGGGAATTTAGCGAGTTTTTTACCGCTGCCCTCAAGGTAATAGGCAATGAGTTCTGACACGGGGAAACCATCACGGGCGTAATGAATCGCTGGCGCGAGATTATCGGCCATAGGCAATTTACCGAACTTATTATGCAATTCATACCAACCATCGACGGCGCCGGGTACGGAAACAGGCAGAGGCCCAAGTGGCGGTAAATAATCTAAACCTAGGGATTTAAGTTTTTCTAAACTCAAAGATTTTGGGCTGCGACCCGATGCATTAAGGCCATAGAGACGTTTATCTTTGGCACTCCAGACGATAGCAAATAAATCGCCACCAACACCCGAGCCAGTGGGTTCAACTAGCCCTAACATGGCATTGGCGGCAATGGCCGCATCGACCGCACTGCCGCCCTGCTTGAGTATGTCGATAGCGACCTGGGTGGCTAATGGTTGACTGGTCGCCGCCATTCCATGGGTGGCATAGACTTCCGAGCGGGTTGCAAAGGCTTTACCTGTGATCCTATCCATAGCCATCACTCCTGAAGACGACATCGCCGTCGCCACTGTCACTAAGGTACAAATTGATTTTATTGTTTTTATCATAATTCCTCCAAATCTGAAGGGTTAAGGTACCAAGGACTGTCGAAAATATCACCAAGCTAAACGGCTTTTACTTAAGTTAAACGTAAGCAAAAATGTCATACTTTAGTTGTCTATGGCATGGGTCAGTAGGCCTAGGATTCAAGTCCTTCAGGCTTAACTAAGGTAAGCATTTCAGCTCATCGCACCCGACGTTATACGGCTGACAACTTAGCCACGCCAAAGAGGATATTTTCCGCCACGGTTAAGTGAGTAATTGATAGATAAATCGAGAGCGGAATACAACTTAACAGTTTGTTTTTAAAATGATTAAATTCAACGCTGGTGATTATCCCAAATCAAACTAAACTGAACATTAATTTGCATAAAATGGCTATAGGAGGCGTTATGTTAACTTTGCTGTTTGTTATCGTAGCCGCTCTTGCGCTATTTGCACTAGCCAAACTGAGGAGGGACAAGAAAATCCGTAAACATTATTTCGGAACCTTAAGTTCAAATGGCCGTAGAGCTAAAAGCGATACAACGCCAGATCATCGCTTTCACTGCGTCAGTATAGTGAATAAAGGTGATTGCTGCGAGCAAGTTAACACCCTCACCGGCAAGCGTTTTTTGTCGAAAGAGGCGCCAGCGATCCCCATGGAAGAATGCACCATGGCACACTGCGAATGTCGCTATCAACACTTTGAGGACAGACGCCAATCGAGTAATGAACGCAGAGTAGATTATGGTGTTACCCGGGAGCTTTTCGGGGTTTTTGGTGAACAAAATCGTCGAGATAGATCAAAGGGAAGGCGCACAACGGACAATTGAACGCCTATATACCCAATTATTGGGGGCGAGTTTCAATAAATGCGGGGAGATTACGCATCTCACTAAACCAAAGCGCGGTAGCTGGAGCCACTTTTCGCCAATCTAACTCTGGATGCCTAAAATCCACGTAATCCAGTAAACAAATTAACGCCAATTGTGGTGCTTGAATCGTGGCTTGCGTGATCACCTTGAGGTGTTCCATCTGCATCAATCCGCGCAATAACGCCTGCTCAAACCGCGAAGTCCAAAAGGCCGATCTCACCCCTTCCTCCTCACGCATTTGCTCCTGACGTAATTTGACCGCGCTATCGATAAGCCCTTTTATCATAGAGAAATGACACTGTAATACCCAGTTATCCCTCTGACTGCCAAACATCTGCTGTTCACCTAACTCAGCATCCAGGTAGCGCATAATCACTTCGCTATCAAACAGTGGGACACCGTCGTTGGTAATAAGGCAGGGGATTTGACCCAGTGGATTTGCATCGAGTAATTCCGCCGTGTTTTCGAAGGGATTCACGGTCACTTCTTCAATATCTTTAATATCTAAATAGCGGATCAGGCTTCTAACGCAGCGGGCATAGGGTGATGCCTGGGAACAGAGCAATTTCATTAATCATTCCTTCTATTTGTTTTAATTTCAGTACTAGCGCGTAATTCGCTCATAAAAACCGCAAGGCTTACCAATATTTTTCGACTGTTATTTGCCCTGGAGCACGGCGTAAATTTTTAGCGAGACCTTTACCTATCAGTGCCACCTGAGCACCCGTTATCATACCTGGATTACCGCAAATCATGACTTGGGAGTCAGTCGCGCACAGGGTTAACCCGACTTTACGCTCAATCTCGCCAGAGATTAAACCATCGGGAATACGGCACTGCAATGCCCCTTCAAAGGGTTCACGGGTCACACTCAAACATAAAATAAACTGATCAGGATATTGTTGCTCATAGGTCCGCAGTTTATCGAGGTAGGCCAGATCCTTCGCCTCCCTCACACCATACACTAATACGATTTTATCAAAGCGTTGCCAAGGTTCATCGGTATCGAGCATAGACAAGAACGGCCCCACGGCAGTGCCTGTGGCTAAAAACCACAAATGCCGACCTTGCAACTCACCCTTGGGGATTTCATCTAAGGTCATAAAACCCGTTGCAGTTGGGGTTATATCAATTTCATCGCCAATAGTCAGGTTTTGTAATTGCGGTGATAATTGCCCATCCTCTACCGCAACGGCGAGCACTTCGGCGTAGGCTTTATCGGGGGAATTAACGAGGGAGTAGGCTCTGGCAACGCGTTTATCATCACGCACTTGACTGAGTTTGATAAACTGGCCGGGAATAAAAGGTGCAAGGTCGGCGGCAATCCGCAGCGAAAATAATTTATCATTCCAATCAATACGTTCAATAACTCGTCCCCTAGTCCACATAACTTGTCCCCAAGTGAAACGTTAGATAAGTTTCTAGCATAGACTTTTATCGGCACAACAAAAACCCCTTATCAAAAGGGGTTTAAGTTTACCAACCGAGCAATGGCGGAGCTAAGATGTTGTCGATTGTGTCTCATCTGGTTTTTTATTAAAGCTATCCCTAAAGGCTTGCAGCCCCTCTTGCACTAGGCTGTAGGTTTTATCTACACCATCGGCAATGTCTCCCTGCAATACCTTAAGGCCCGACAAAATATCCCTTGCCTCCTGAAAACCGCTATCGATAGCGCCACCGATAATGCTCATAAAGCTATCGAGCTGCTCATCAAAATCCATACCCGAATTCTGCTGTTGATGAATGCTAAAAAACTGGGTTGCAAAACTCACTATGCGATCGGCCGTGGCTTCAGGAGATGTATCGACACCGTTGTCGTAGGCGGTTTGAATCGCGTTTTCCCCCATGGACGGGGCTAATTCTTTGTTGATCGCTTCGATTGCGGCGCGATAGAGCAAGACCATAGACTCATCGCCAGTTTTGATATTCACATCCTGCTGCGCCGATAGAATCGCTTGATTCATCAGCTGCTTACTCGTTTGCTGTGCGGTTTGTGCAGAAGTCGCTTCGACGGCTTTTGCATTCTTTGAATCACTCGCTTCGGCCCCCTTGGCAGCCATATTCTCAGCATACTTTTTGTGTGACACAGGTACTTGCGGCATATGAGGGGTTTTGTTGATTTCCATGATGGCCATCCATTCAATTTGAGTCGACTTAATTATCGACCAAAATTTAACCAACTTTAGTAATTTTTCGATTTGCAGTACCATCATGCCGCAACGCTATGGTAGAAACAGGATAATAAAATCATTCTCCCTTAACTCATTGCATCAGCCTACTTAAAAGGATGTAACCCAATGGCAGCAGACCGCAGTTTACACTTTTTCCACTTTATTTCCTTGGCTGGCCTCCATAGGCGCTTTCCCATATCTCCTGCGCGACTGTTGGCAAGCCTGGTGGTATTTATCGGCCTTGGTTTAACCCCGATTAATCACGCTATTGCAGACAGTAGGCTGATTATTTTAGTCAGACATGCCGAAAAGTCCGACTCTCCAGCAACGGATCCAACATTATCTCCCGCGGGGGAAATGCGTGCTATGGCCCTCATTAGCGCCCTCAATCGCACGCCACTATCCCAACTTATCGCAACACAATATCAACGAACACAACAAACACTAACGCCAGTAGCCCAAGCCCGCCACTTGCCTGTCACTGTTGTGCCCGCAACCAAAGCGATAGCGGCACATGTGCAGCAAATCGCTGAACAAGTGCATGCGGTCAAAGGCAATACCCTCATAGCCGGCCACTCCAATACGGTTCCCCTTATCATCAAAGCCCTTGGCGGACCTGAAATCCCAGCGATAAGTGAAGATGATTACAGCCAACTATTTTTACTCTCCCTCAATGAGGGTCAACCTGCGAGCCTGATTTCGACTCGGTACGGCCAAGAATAAAGGATAATAATATGAATGAACTCAATTGGTTTATGTGGGGACTCGATCTATTCTCTGGACTCTTTTTGATCCTTATTGGACTCGGTGTACTCGCCATTGTGTACATGTATATCGCCGATAAGATGCAAACGAAACAAGCGGTGAGACACAACTATCCCGTGATAGGTCGTTTTAGATATCTATTCGAAAAACAAGGAGAATTCTTTAGGCAATACTTTTTCGCCCAGGACAGGGAGGAACTGCCCTTTAACCGCGCCGAACGAAGCTGGGTGTACCGCGCAGCCAAAAATGTGGATAGAACCATCGCCTTTGGCTCGACACGTCCCTTGGACAGCGCCGGCACCATTATGTTTATGAATACCGCCTTCCCTACTCAAGATGAAGATATCACGCCCATTCATCCACTCACGATTGGTAGCCACTGTCGCCACCCCTACACAACACAGGCCATCTGCCATATTTCTGCGATGAGTTTTGGGGCACTATCGCGTCCAGCAATCACCGCCCTTTCCCATGGCGCAGCGCAAGCGGGTTGTTGGCTTAACACGGGTGAAGGCGGATTAAGCCCCTATCATCTGAAAGGTGGCTGCGATCTTGTCTTTCAAATTGGCACGGCCAAATACGGTGTACGTAACGAACACGGCCATTTAGACGATGAAAAACTGAAGGCGATAGCGGCACATCCCGAAGTCAAAATGTTCGAAATAAAAATGAGCCAAGGGGCTAAACCCGGTAAAGGAGGCATATTACCCGGCCTTAAGGTGACCGAAGAAATTGCCCACATTCGCGGTATTCCCCAAGGGCAGGACTCTATCAGCCCCAATGGCCATATCGAATTTAAAAATGTGGGGGATATTCTGGACATGATAGCCAAAGTACGGGAGGTCACAGGTAAGCCTACTGGCATTAAAGCCATACTCGGAGACGTGCTATGGCTCGAAGATTTATGCGATGAAATCGAGCGCCGCGGTGAAGATGCTGCACCCGACTTTTTTACCTTAGACAGTGCCGATGGTGGTACTGGCGCCGCGCCGCAACCGCTGATGGATTATGTCGGTTTACCACTGAAGGAAAGCCTCCCTATTCTGGTCAATATTTTGATCCAACGGGGATTGCGTAAACGCATTAAAGTCATTGCCTCCGGTAAGCTTATCGTGCCCTCACGGGTGGCTTGGGCGTTAGCATTAGGTGCCGACTTCATCGCATCGGCCCGTGGCAATATGTTTGCCCTCGGCTGCATCCAAGCCTTGCAATGTAACAAAGATACCTGCCCAACGGGCATCACTACCCACAATAAGAAACTCCAACAGGGGTTAAATCCCAGAGATAAGTCGACGCGAGTCGCTAATTATAATCATAATTTACACCACGACTTAGCGTTGATCGCCCATTCCTGTGGTGTCAGCGAACCAAGGCAACTTAAGCCAACGCATGTGCGAATCGTGCTCGATAGTGGCCTGTCACTCTCCCTCGACAAATACTATTCACACATAAACCAATAGCGTTAGGGCCCGTGGCACTGGGCTACTACTTTTGTCTATACTGACTAAGGTAAGGTATATTTGAATGCATATCACAAAAGAGGTAAGATCTGTGAGGTAAGCATTTACCGAATGTCTTAATGGTACAGAAATTTAAGGAAACACTTTTGAATTCAAGCTATGTAAGCCAACTGCCAGTCAGTAAAACTGTAAGCACGAGCTGTAAGAGCTGTAATCGCTTGACCGAAATCGAAGGCGAGCTGGTGTGTTTTCGTGAAGGCCAAATTATTCGGCTCACTCTCATCGACGAATCGACAACAAAATTAAATTTGTTGTGTGAAGGTTGGAAGGCGGGAAAAATTAAGGGAATATAACCAATCAATATTCCCTTTTACTCGGCATATCAAAAAATCTCTCGTTACATTATCTCCCACGCTAGCGTATCCATTGAGCGTTACTCAGATAACCCTTCGTCTCACGAATAATACCGGCCAAATTAATATCTTGATTGAATTTGGCCAAGGTCAGACGTCGAGTGGTCACTTTCAATCCCGCATTGAGCTCCGCGTGAATTCGCTGAAGAGAATCATAGTCAACACCGCGTTTTTTTAAGGTCGCCATGATAGCAAACCAATCTGTGTCGACCTTTTCTTCCTTGCCTTCAATGTTCACTCTCAGTGCAATATTTTCCATGCCAGATCTCTTCCTATTGATGTGTTGGCATTTGAGTATAGAGAGCCGAAGCTGAATAAAGACTGAACTATTAATGGTCTAAAGGTGTTTTTGATTGCTCATTTTGTATCCGCCACAATTTGGCATATAAACCATCCATAGCCAATAGCGTAGTGTGGTTTCCCTGCTCGACAATCTCTCCCTGACTCAATACGACAATCTGATCCGCATCTATGATAGTAGAGAGTCTATGGGCAACGACAAGACTGGTGTGCCCCTTGGCGACTTCCCGTAATGCCGACAAGATAGCCTGCTCGGAACGGCTATCGAGGGATGATGTGGCCTCATCAAACACCAACACGGGCGAGCCTTTTAAAATCGCCCGCGCAATGGCAACCCGCTGTTTTTCCCCACCCGAAAGCTTTAAGCCACGCTCGCCCACTTTGGTGTCCCACCCCTGGGAAAGTGATGCAATAAACTGCTCTAAATGGGCAAGTTTGATGGCATGTCGAACCTCTTCATCGCTCGCGCCTGGGCGGCCATAGCGAATATTTTCAACCAGAGAATCATTAAATAACACTGTATCCTGCGGCACTATGGCGATGGCACGTCGCAATGCATCCTGGGTGAGATGACGAATATCCTGGCCGTCTATCCTAATAGCACCCCGATCCACATCGTAAAACCGAAACAACAATTTGATCAGCGTCGACTTTCCGGCTCCGCTGTCTCCCACTACGGCGACTTTTTTCCCCGCTACCACTTTGAAGCTGACATCCCGCAAAATTTGCCGGTCACCATAGCTAAAGTTAACATTTTCGAAGCAAAGCTCGCCCTTGGAGGGTTGAAAATCTAAGGCATCCGCCGAATCGACAATACTAGGATGCTTATCCAACAAACCAAACATTCGCTCAATATTAGCTAAGGCACCACGAATTTCACGATAGACAAAACCTAAAAAGTTCAATGGGATAAAGAGTTGCATCATAAAGGCATTGATCAGCACAAAATCCCCTAGGGTCATTTCGCCATAGGTCACTTTATAGGCCGCCAATGCCATCATAGCCGTCATCGCCAATGCAATAATCAAGGCTTGCCCGCCGTTGAGCGCAAATAAAGACAAACGGTTTTTACGCTTAGCAACCTCCCACTGTTCGAGTGCTTGATCGTACCGAGTCGATTCATATTGCTCATTATTGAAGTACTTTACGGTTTCATAGTTCAGCAAACTGTCGATGGCACGGGTATTAGAAAGCGAATCGGCTTTGGCCGCATCGCGCACATATTCAGTGCGCCACTCGGTTGCGATAATAGAAAACAAAATATAAGCCAATACGGAGAAGAAGGTGATAGCCGCAAAGGCGATA
>Ga0210050_1000370_pt1 | contig 59055 bp, 51 predicted proteins | sample CryGey132114_all_FD_185463 | JGI IMG/M metagenome (GOLD analysis project Ga0210050, IMG submission 185463) | Groundwater microbial communities from aquifer - Crystal Geyser CG22_combo_CG10-13_8/21/14_all (SPAdes) (version 2) | ecosystem: Environmental > Aquatic > Deep subsurface > Groundwater ... | reverse complement strand
CGGCGAATCAACCGGCGTTAAAAATGAAAATGGTCTTCTCGATGTCCATCTTCATGCCATTGATGTTAAGTGTCTGCCGGCTAAACTACCGGAATACATCGAAATTGATGTTTCCAACTTGCACGTTGGCGAAGCCATTCACATTGCAGACTTAAAGCCTATCGAAGGCGTCACCTTTACGGGTCATGCAGAAATTTCTATCGTCTCTTGTGCGGAACCACGCGTCAAAGAAGAAGAAACTGAAGCAGAAGCCGCACCGGAAGCCGTCGCAGCAGAATCTGCTTAATATTTTATACAAGCTCATTAATGTCTATCTCTATCATAGCTGGTTTAGGAAACCCGGGCATCTTCTATAGAAGTACCCGGCATAACATCGGCTTTATAGTGGTAGATGCCCTGGCAAAACAGCTAGGAGCCTCTTGGAAAAAGGAAAATCGGTTTAAAGCCAAAGTAGCTCAAGTAGCCCACCAAGGCAAAACCCTTTTCCTGGTAAAGCCACTCACATACATGAACCAGAGTGGTTTCAGCCTTTCTGCTATCTGCAAGTTTTACAAGGTTTCCGTAGAGTCCCTCCTCGTCATCTATGATGATATTAACATAGATGTCGGCTGCCTGAAATTAAGCCAAGGCGGGAGCGCCGGTGGGCACAATGGTATTGCCAGCATTATCCAATTTCTCAGCACAGAATTTCTGCGTTTCAGAATAGGTATAGGGCAAAAAGTAACCCCGCAAATAGATCTTAAGGATCACGTATTGGGCAAATTTTCTGCCGCTGAAAAAGGCCTTTTTACCGATAAGATTCCTTATTTTGTAGAAAGCTTGCTATATGTAATTGACCACGGCCTCTTGAAAGCCATGAATTTAATTAACCAAAAACGAACTTCACATGAAAACTGAAAATATGAATAAATATAGAGTATCCTTTATCCTGGATTCACGCAAATACCAAGACTCTATCGATAGCTTGGTAGAAAAAGTAAAGCAAACGATGACATCTCTAGGTGGCGTTGTCAAAAAGACCGAAAACCTCGGCTCCAAACCATTTGCACGCATAACAGACAAATCTTTCCCTGAAGGAATCTACCTCGTAGTAGAATGCGAAGCAGCACCTGCTTTCCCAACCGCTCTTAAAGAAAAATTACGTCTCGAAAAACACGTATATAGAGTTTTTGTCGAAAACATCTAATCACAAACAGGAAATTATTGCTATGGCCGGATTCAGTAAAGTAATGCTAATGGGGAACTTAACAAGAGACCCAGAACTAAGAGTAACCCCAAACGGTACATCTGTATGTAAATTCGGATTAGCCATATCAAGAAAATACAAAGCACAAGACGGTTCTCAAAAAGAGGAAGTTACCTTTGTCGATGTGGATGCTTTTGGCAAACAAGCCGAGGTCGTCTCTAAATATTTTACCAAGGGTAAACCCATTTTCGTTGAAGGGCGCTTACGTTTCGACCAATGGGAGAATAACGGAGAAAAGCGTAGCAAGCTCAGCATCGTCCTTGAAAGCTTTCAGTTCATTGGTGGCCGTGATGGTGAAGGTAATTCATCTAGCAGTAACCAGAACGATTCCTACGCTTCAAGCGAACCTGCTGCCGTTTCACAAAGCTCACGCTCATCACAAAACGATTCTCAATTTGATATTGATGACGATGTACCTTTCTGATAACCTCAGCACCATCTGTCACTCATCTAACGCATAAATTTAATCATATACAATACAATGGCAAAATCAGAAGTTTTATTAATCGCTCCAGTTGAACGCCTCGGTCACGAGGGAGACGTAGTGTCCGTAGCCCTCGGTTACGCACGCAACTGCTTAATCCCGCAAAACAAAGCAATACCTGTCACGCACGCCAATAAAAAGCGTATCGACGCTCTTATCAAAGCACGTGAAGACCGCTTATCTAAAGAGCTTCAAGACGCTAAGGAAATTGGTGGCAAAATCGAAAAGCTTAGTTTCGCAATCGCTGTTAAAACAGGCGAAAACGGTAAAATGTTTGGCGCAGTTACGACAACTATGTTGCTCGATAAAATCGCTGAAGCGGGTATTGAGATTAACAAAAAGGCTCTTTCTTTGCCCAATCCTATCAAGAATTTGGGTCAACATGTAGCGCGCGTTAAACTGCATCATGATGTTGCCGTTGAGCTCAAATTTGAGGTCGTTTCAGAGAATCCAATCGAGGGTTAATTACTGCCCCTTCTGTATTCTTTTGTAATCACCCAAATCCCGAGAAAACTCGCTCATGCTGCCGGAGACAAAAGGCAAAAAACAAAATTCCGTCTTGGCTCCTAATCGAGCCAAGGCAAGCAAATCTGGCCATATTAATGTTGATAGTTTTAGGGTTCCACCTCATAGCGTGGACTCTGAACAAGCATTATTGGCCTGTTGCATTCAAGAGGGCGGCCAAGAAAGCATCACCGCCTGTATTGAAAACAAAATCATGCCGGAGTCGTTCTTTAAACCGGCTCACCAAATCGTATTTCAAGCCCTTCTAGACCTCTATAAAAAGGGTACGCCGGTTGATGAGGTCATTCTGTGCGAGCATCTACGCTCTAAGAGAGAATACGATACGGTCGGTGGCAATGCTTACATTAATGAAATCGTTGACCGTATTGATACCCCCGCGCACCTCCCCCACTATTTAAAACGAGTCAAAGAACTCTATATCCTACGCCGCCTCATTCGCATATCTACGCGTACCATCGAAGAGGCCTATTCAGAACAGGAAGACATGGAGATGTTTCTCGAGGGCGTAGAGCAGCAGATATTTAAAATAAGCGAAGATAGAATCACGGATTCCGCAAAGCCGATCAAAGAGCCTCTTGAAGACGCGGTCAACCAGATCAACTTCATGCTCCAAAATCGTGGTCAGCTAACGGGCATTCCTAGCGGCTTTCTCGATCTTGATAAAATGACTTCCGGTTTTAAACCTCAGGAAATGATCGTTGTCGCGGCAAGACCTTCCATGGGTAAAACCAGTTTAGCCCTTAACATGGCGGAAGCGGCTTTAATGCCAAAGGCTTCTAAGCGTGAGCCCACTCCTACCCTGATGTTTAGCCTCGAAATGAGCGCCGAACAGCTAGCAATGCGTTTGCTCTGCAGTTATACGCACGTCGATATGCAAAAGCTCAAGGATGGCTTTTTGTCCCAGGAATCCCATAAAGAACTCGCAAAGGGTGCCAACTTACTCAAGGATCTGCCTTTGTGGATCGATGATTCCGGCAGTTTGTCTATCTTAGAAATGCGTGCAAAGGCACGTCGCGTACAAGCTCAAAAATCCCTGGGGCTCGTGATCATTGATTACCTTCAGCTGATTTCAGGAACAGACTCTCGAGTCCCCCGCGAACAACAAATTTCAGAAATTTCAAGAGGAGTAAAAGCAATGGCAAAGGAGCTTAACGTTCCCGTCATTGTGCTCAGTCAGTTGAATCGTGATTCCGAAAAGGAGCGTCGGCAACCTCGTCTCTCCGATTTGCGTGAATCCGGTTCTATCGAACAAGATGCAGACTTGGTTTTATTATTATCTCGGCAGAAAGATGCTGATGATGAGAAAGAAAGAGGTCTCTCTGTCCTTCCTCGTGATTTAATTGTTGCCAAACAACGTAATGGACCTGTAGGTATTGTTCCTCTTGTTTTTAACAAACGCTTCACTCGTTTCGAAAATTACATAGACGATCAACCTGTTTAACATAATATACTATACATGCGATTTCGCTTTTTAACCAAAATCTCCTTTTGCGCGCTTGCACTTATGTGCGCATCCACGCTGCATGCCCAGTTTGCACCGAAACAACAGCCTATTATTGATGCTGTTAAAATTCAGTTCACAAACTTTAAGACAGTGAGTGATGAGGCGATCGAGGCCCACATCCGTCTAAGGCCGGGTCAGCCCTACGATACCACGCTGGCAGACCAGTCTATCCACTCGCTTTACAAAACTAAGTTGTTTGAATTCATAACGATCCGCTTAGATGACGCTCCCAGTGGTAATAAAATCGCCGTCTTTGAAATCACATCCAAGTATCGCATCAGTGAACTCACGTTCGAAGGCGCTTCCAAATATAAATCAAAGCGTCTGCAAAAGGAAATTAAATCCGCCGTCGGCCAATCACTCGATGGCTCCCAGCTTAAGATGGATGCCAATACGCTGATCGATTACTATCAGAAAAAGGGTTACTCCAAAATTAAAGTCACTTTCGATGTTAAGCGTGATCCCGAAACGGGCGAAGCTACGGTTGTCTTCCATATCTCTGAGGGACCGAAAATAACCATCTCTAAAATCATTTTCGAGGGCAATGAGGACTTAAAGCAGGAAAAGCTCCGCGATGTCATGAAAACCAAGCGCTGGAACATCCTCTCTTTCTTCACAGGCGCCGGTATTTTTAAGGATGAACAGTTTTATGATGACCTCGATAGCATCCGTGAATACTGCAAAAACCAAGGTTATTTGGATGTGCAATTAAACGATGCCGACGTCACGTTCGAGTACCCTTCCGAAAGCCGTATGGTTATCGTCATCAAGCTCAATCTGGGAAGACGTTATTACATCGGTAATATTAAAATTTCTAACAACAAGCTTTTCCCGGAGGATAAGCTGATGAAGGCGCTCACCATCAAAACGGGTGATGTATTTTCTCCGGAGGTGATTGATGAAAATGCGGAAACGTTGCGCGACATCTATGGCCAAGTCGGTTACCTAGATACCTATGCTATTCCAGAGCGTATCCCTAACCTTAAAGATGGCACCATCGATCTCAATTTTGTCGTCCACGAAAGTGACAAATTCTTTGTAGAATCTGTCGTTGTCGAGGGTAACACGAAAACAAAAAGCACAGTTATCATTCGCGAAATTGCGTTGGCTCCAGGAGATGTGTTTGACCTTATTCGCATGAAGAATAGTCAACTAAGGCTCCAAAATACCCGTTATTTTGATGAAGTTAACTTAATGCCGGAAGCCACAAACATCCCCGGCAGAAGGAAACTGCGCATCGCGGTTAAAGAAGCTAAAACCGCCTCGATTAACTTCGGTGTCGGCTTGAGCAATATTGAGAAATTTACCGCTTTTGCTGAATATAGCCAAACCAACTTCGATATCTTTAATTATCGTAACTGGTTCCAGGGCGCGGGTCAAAAATTCCGTGTTCGTTTCAGTATCGGTTCTCGCTCTAATGATTTCCTCTTGTATTTCGAAGAACCCTGGCTCTTTGAACGAGAGCTCACATTCGGTTTCGAGCTCTTCCGTAACGAGTCCCGTTACACAAGTTCCTTGTACAACGAGGTACGCATGGGCTTTGAGGTCTTCTTCCGTAAACGTCTTTTCGAGCTCGTTGAGGGTCGCGTATTCTATCACCTGGAAAGCGTTCGCATCTTCAATCTAGCGCAAAATGTTTCTCCGCTTATTCGATCCGAAAAAGGCTATCGCTCAATTTCAAAAGTAGGTTTCACCGCCTTACGTGATACACGGGATAACTTAATCTACCCAACCGAGGGTAGCCGCTTGGAAGCGGGTACTGAATTAGCCGGTGGTCCTGTTGGCGGACAAACAAAATATGTTAACCTATTCGTACGCGGCGCTCAGTTCTTCCCTACCTTTGAAACAGGTGAGCAAGTACTCTCCATCCTCGGTCGTACTGGCACCATTATGGGCTACGGCGGCCAATCCGTACCGTTCTTCGAGCGTTACTATATGGGTGGACCTGATGACTTACGTGGTTTTGGCTACAGAAAAGTCGGCCCTCGTGACAGTACAGGCGAATCAATCGGCGGTAAAACCATGGCATACGGTAGTATCGAATACACCGTCAGGGTTATGGAGCCTGTCCGTATCGCAGCCTTCTACGACATCGGTTTCCTTAACAAGGGCGAGCTCAACTGGAACCCAAATGGCTACAGAGATGACTGGGGTTTTGGCTTGCGTATTTTCATGTTAGGTGCACCCTTACGTGTAGACTTGGCGTTCCCAATCACAAGAAACAAAAAGCGTACTTCCGGAAAGCCGGAATTTAACTTCTCTTTCGGAGCAAGATTTTAATAACCCAACAACTTAGACAATAAGGATCAAAATGAAAAAAAGAATCACTATTCTAGCAGCCTTTTTAAGCGCCAGCTTAAGCTTAATGGCAGCTGATACCACCAAAGCAGCAGCACCTGCCAAAAACAATCTGGGCATTCTCACAGTAGATGTCAGCGAGGTGTATAACAACTACCGCAAGGCTCAAGAATCTCAGGAAAAATTTGCTACTTCGGTGGACGCCGCTCAGGAAGAAATTATGAGCATGGTTCAAGATGGACAAAAGCTCGTGGAAAGCTATCAAGAGCTCGAAGCCAAGGCAAATAACCCAGCTTTAACAGAAGACGCTCGTAAGAAATTCATGGAGGAAGCTAAAAAGAAGGAAGACGAAATCCGTAAAAAGGAAATCTCCGTCAACCAATTCCGTCAGCAAACAGACATGAACCTCAATCAGCGTAGGCAATCTTTGCTAAACCTGCACTTGAGCGAAATCAAGGACGCTGTTACCAAAATCGCCAAGAAGCGCAGTGCTGAAATCGTCTTTAACGCAAGCGGTATGGGTATCATGTACGCCAACAGCAGTTATGACATCACAGCCGAGGTCATCAGCGCGTTAAATGAGAATCCTCCCTCCTCTGCTAAGTAATTAGTTATTTTTAATCTTGAACCCTGAAGCAATTCAGGTTTTTTTTTTACCATGCGTCTCAATTATTCTCTAAACGATATTATAACTATTATTGGCGACTGTACTCCTGAAGGATCTACAGGTGAAACCATCCGCGCGATCGCTTCTCTCAAGACAGCCAAACCGGGAGATCTCAGTTTTCTCGGTAACGCCAAATATAAGGCAGATGTCCCGAGCTCCAACGCTTCTATTATATTAGTTAACAAAAACTACGCCGGTACTCCCAAGGAAAACCAGGTTCTCCTCCATGTCGAGGATCCTTCTTACGCCTTGCTCAAAATTTCCCACGAAATCGAAAAGGAATTTTACCCCTACCCTGAACCCGGCACCCATCCAACTGCTTTTGTAGACCCGTCTGCTAATGTCTCAGATTCTGCCTATATCGGCCCTTTTTGCGTTATTCAGCCCAACGCACAGATCGGCAAACATGCCATCTTGGAGGCTCACGTATTCATCGGTTCCAAAGTATCTATTGGAGATGATACTCATATCGCCGCAAACGTCAGCATACACGATTACTGCGAGGTGGGCAAAGATTGCTATATTAACGCAAACGCCGTCATCGGCTCCCAAGGCTATGGCTATTCTACCGTAGAGGGTAAACATTATAAGGAACCCCAAGTCGGTAGAGTCGTTCTTGAGGACCACGTGGACATCGGTGCCGGCACTACCATTGACAGAGCTCGTTTCAGTGAAACACGTATCGGCGAGGGCACAAAAATTGATAACTTGGTACAAATCGCCCACAATGTTATTATAGGTAAACATTGCCTGATCGTTGCCCAAGTGGGTATCTCAGGCAGCACTATTATAGACGATCACGTTGTTATCGGCGGCCAAGCCGGTATTGCTGGCCACCTTAAAATCGGCAAGGCCTGTATGATCGGTGCCCAAAGCGGCATCAACCACAATTTAGAGCCCAAAAGCTACGTGCGCGGCTCACCTGCTTATCCTTACCAGCAAGCGCAAAAGGTCGAAATCTATAAAAAACGTTTGCCTGAGTTCTATAAAAGGTTAACTAATTTGGAAGAGCAATTCGCTTCTTTTAACCAAGATACCTCACACTTAAATAACTCATAAAATGGGCTCCCTAAAAATTTTTTCCGGCACTTCTAACCTCGAGCTCGCCAAGGAGGTGGCGGAATTCGTGGGCATACCTTTGGGAATCGCCCCCATCACCTGTTTTCCAGATGGTGAAACGTTTGTGAAATATGATGAAAATATAAGGGGTTCTGATATCTTTATTATCCAGTCCACGTCAAAGCCGGCCAACCATAACATCATGGAGCTTTTGATCATGATTGATGCCGCTAGAAGAGCTTCAGCCGATCGCATAACCGCTGTTATGCCTTTTTATGGTTATGCAAGGCAGGACAGAAAGGATAAACCTCGCGTCCCTATTACTTCAAAATTGGTTGCTAATCTATTAGTAAGCGCAGGCGCAGACAGGATCCTCACCATGGATCTCCACGCCCAACAGATCACAGGTTTCTTCGATATCCCAGTTGATCACCTATATGCAGCTCCTGTTTTCTATAACTACCTCCAGCGTTTTAAGAGTGACAAGCTTACGGTTGCTTCACCGGACATCGGGGGCATGAAAATGGCAGCCGCTTATGCCGATATGCTAGGCGCTCCTTTATGTATGGTCGCTAAGCGTAGGTTAACGGGAGAAGACGTAGATGCCCTCCAAGTAATCGGCGATATTAAGGACAGAGATATCTTACTCGTTGATGATATGACAGAAACCGCGGGCACAATCGTTGCCGCAACGGAAATCCTTAAGGCAAATGGTGCTTGCTCCGTTCGAGCAGCCGTCACACATGGTGTCTTAAATGAAAGGGGTTTTGAGCGCCTTTCCAAAAGCAATATAGACGAACTTATTACAACAAACTCAACTAACGTACCCCGTAAAAGCCATACCGATCTTAAGATCACCGAACTGAGCATCGCTCAACTCCTCGGGGAAGCCATCATCCGCATTCACCACAACGAAAGCGTCACCAGCCTTTTTAAAATTAAAGGTTTCTAAACCCGCCTTAAATTTACCCCAATAAAAAAAGAGCACTCTAATTGAATGCTCTTTTTTTGTATAAAAATTTAATCAGACTATGCTAATTCAACTAAACCAGCCTTCAATGCCTTTGCAGAAACCCAAGCATTGATAATGCTACCGTTCTCTAGCTTGATGCGCTTACGCTGCAAATTTGGTTTAAACGTGCGAGCAACATGCTTGGTCACGTGCGTACCAATACCGCCACTTTTCTTAGATTGTCCCTTACGGTTTATTTTGCCACCTCTGTGAGCTTTTTTTCCGGTAACGATACACTGTTTTCTTGTATTCTTATTAGCGTCTGCCATGATAGGAGAAATTAAAATTAAAATCTGTATGTTTTGCAAGCTATTTCTACAAAAAAATTTAACAAAATTAACAGTAATTTCCCTATTCAGCCTCGCTTCCCTCTTTTTACCGGGTTGTTCTTCTAATGGCACACAGAGCTCAGCTGATTCTAAGGCCAAAAAACACCTTAATATCGGCAATAATACAGACCCCGCAAGCCTTGATCCTCAACTCGCCACAACCGTTCCGGAGTCCAAGGTTCTCATCGGCCTCTTTGAGGGCTTGGTTACCATGCACCCTGAAAATCTTACCCCAGAACCGGGTGTCGCGGAATCGTGGTCTGTCTCCGAGGATGGGTTAACCTACACATTTAACCTCAGGAAAAATGCCAAATGGTCTAATGGCGATCCCGTGACCGCACAGGATTTCCTCTTCTCTTATCAACGTATCTTAACCAGCAAACTAGGCGCCCCCTATGCCTACAGCTTCTATGTCGTAAAGGGCGCAGAGGGCTACCACAAGGGATCTACACCAGATTTCTCAACAGTTGGCTTTAAAGCTCTCAATCCCTACACCTTTGAGATTACGCTCGCCCACCCAACGCCTTATTTCCTAGCTCTTATAAGCCACTCCTCATGGTATCCTGTTCATAAAAAAACATTGGAGAAATTTGATGGTCTGGAAAAACGCGATAGCCCATGGACAAGGCAGGGAAACCATATCAGCAACGGTCCTTTCAGCCTCACCGAATGGAGCATTACAGACAAAATTACCATTACGAAAAATCCCCATTATTGGGACAGCTCAACTGTCCAACTGGACTCCATTTCCTTCTACTCCATGGATATGTTGACCGAAGAAAGATCTTACCAAACCCACCAACTCGATATTACAGACAGAATTCCGCCTGCTCAAATACCTTCTTATTTGAAAGAACATCCCGAACAAGTCTACGTTGCGCCTGGGCTGGGAACCGAATACTATGCGGTTAATACTGCTATTCCTTCTTTAAAGGATATACGCGTACGCAAAGCGCTATCGCTTAGTCTAAATCGCAAAGGCCTTGTAGAGCACGTTGTACAAGGCGGCCAACTCCCCGCATACTTCTTCACACCGCCCAATACCGCCGGCTACACGTTTAACGATCCCACTTACGAAGATATTGCAGAAGCAAAAAAGCTACTAGCAGAAGCAGGATATCCCGAAGGCAAGGGCTTTCCTCAAATCGAAATTCTATACAACACCACAGATCGCAACAAACAAGTCGCAGAAGCCATTCAAGAGATGTGGAAACGCAATTTAGGCATAAATGTAGTTCTGGTAAATCAAGAGTTTAAGGTCTATCTAAACACACGGCGTAGCAAAAATTATCAAATCGCACGTGCCAGCTGGGTGGGCGATTACGTAGATGCCTCAAACTTCCTCGAGCTCTTCCAAACAAACTCAAATAATAACTTCACCAACTGGAACAATCCGGAATACGATGCCCTCCTCCAAACTGCTGCCAGGACAAATAATCAGGTGGAGCGCATGGGCTATTTCCAACAAGCAGAAGCTATTTTAATGAGTGAATTCCCCATCATCCCCCTCTTCTTCTATTCAACCGTTTACTTAAAGCGTCCCAACATAAAGGGATGGTACCCGAATCTCCTCGAATACCACCCCTATAAATACGTCTTTATAGAATAACATTAGGCGCTACAATAAAGTTTATGGTTGAGCTATCCCGCCTCACTGCCTAGAATATGTCTAGTATGGTACCCCTGTTTAACCGCCAACTCCAGTAAACACATGTTCAAAAAGAATATAAATCGGCTCTGGAAGGCCTTTCTTGTAGCAATCGCCATGATCCCCGTCTTGGCAAGTGTGGCCACATTCACACCAGAACTCGCCGGTAGAAGTACACTCTTAAACAGTGTCGGCCTTGTTGCCGCATTGTTAGTGCTCTTCTTGATTCTTGTTTTTCCATCTAAAAACGTTAACGAGCTTGAAGAAATTAAGGAAAAACCAGTTTCCCTCGCCCCCGCTGCAATCCTTTCGTCCCCAGAGGTTCAAGCCAGCAACAGAGCCGCGGTCGCTCAGTTTTTAAGTCTTCTCCAAACCCATGGGCGTTTTGTCGATTTTTTGATGGAAGACATTTCAAAATATGATGATGCCCAAGTGGGTGCCGCCGGGCGCATTATCCACCAGGGTTGTGGTGCTTTACTAAGAGACCGTTTTGATATTCAACCCATACAGGTTGGTAGCCAAAATCAAACGGTTACCCTTAATCCCGGTTTTAGGGCAGAGCAATTTCGTCTCGTGGGTAAGGTAGCCGGCTCCCCTCCGTTTCAGGGTCGTTTGATTCATAGTGGCTGGAAGGCTACAAAGGTCGATATTCCTCCCGTTTCTCAGAAGGATCTGGCTTCTCTTCCGGTCATTTTCCCCGCGGAATTGCAGGTTCTCTAATGCCGATTAATGTTTGGTTGTCTATTGTTGGAAAAATTTAAACCCGGCAATGCTTTCCCACACAAAGTAGGTAACGCAGGCGAGTAAAATAATCGTAAAAAAAACAATTCGCCAAAATGGCCTACGCTGCGGCCTGTCATTGAATGAATACTTTGGGCGCGCCGCCTCCATCGTCTTTTGTATAGGCTGAAAAACATCTCGATTCGAACCACCCACTCGCGCAATCAATTCCTTCGAAATTTTCCTTTGGGTACGGCGATAGTGCCATCTCATTATGAACCGTATCATGTTTTGGCCTATTATAAGGAAAATACTTATTTATGTCCAGAATAGTAGACAATGCTTCCTTTTCTTGCGATACTCTTTTTATTCGTTTATAAAATTTATTTTCCATATCACTTTTCCAACCCAATACAAACTATGAATGTGACTATTTTTGGCTCCGGCGCTTGGGGAACCGCTCTCGCAATTCATTTATGCAAACTCAACCACACCGTCACGCTCGTACCAAGGCGTTTAGAGCTAGCGATGGAGCTTAATGATGCTCGTGAAAACAGGGATTACTTACCGGGCTTCGGCTTCGATCCCAACCTGCAAATCGGTTTCGAAATTGCTCCTGCCATTATGGAGGCGGATGTCATCATCCTCGCCTGCCCTTCTCAGGGTCTGCGGCCTTTGGTTAATGATATTAAAAAACACCTCCCCGCGGCGGAAAATCTTCAAGCCATTATCAGTCTCAGCAAGGGTCTGGATGTGGATTCCTTGCAACTGCCGGTTGATATATTAAAAGCTGTCATCCCCAATATTCCTTTCGGCGTGCTCTCTGGCCCAAATTTCGCAAGCGAAATCGCTGAAGCACTACCGGCCGCGTCTGTCTTGGCAATTCATGCTGATAGCGCGTTAACGGAATCAATACAAAATAGTTTCAGTAACAAAAATTTTCGTGTCTACTTGTCTACTGATGTTACTGGCGTTGAACTCGGGGGTTGTTTGAAAAATGTTTACGCAATCGGTGCGGGCATCTGCGATGGTCTTAAATTAGGCTATAACACCAAAGCCGCCTATCTCACGCGCGCTTTACACGAGCTCGTTAAGCTGGGCACGCAGCTGGGGGGAGATAAGGATACTTTTTACGGCTTAAGTGGCTTTGGCGACCTTATCGCCACGTGTACAGCTCCCAAGAGTCGTAATCGTAGCTTTGGCCAGAATATCGCCGAGGGTAAAAGTACAAATGACCTTCTCGCAAACCGTAAAACCGTTGTAGAGGGCATGAATGCCACGGATTGTTTCTTTCGATTAGCTCAAAAAAATCATGTCGAAACGCCTATTTTAAACGAACTCTACGAAGTCTTGTATCACCAAAAGTCCCCCAGCAAGGCCCTTTACACTTTAATGACAAGAGAGCTTAAGGCTGAAACACTATAATGCAAAAAAAACTATACAAGCTGAGTAAATCCGGCATCCACAACCGTGGCTTATTTGCCGCAGTAGACATCCCTAAGGGCACACGTGTTATCGAATACCTGGGTGAGAAAATTACCAAGGCGGAATCCGAGCGCCGTGCTATTGCCTGGGAAAATGATGCTAGAAAAAAGGGCAAGGGTCTTGTCTATATTTTCGAGCTCAACCAGCGTTACGACATCGATGGCAATATTCCTAAAAACGATGCTCGTTTTATTAACCACTCTTGCGAGCCTAACTGCGAAGCTGAAGTTATTCGGGGCCATATCTGGATTCTCACGCTTAGAGACATCAAAGCGGGCGAAGAGCTCACGTATGATTATGGTTACGACCTCGCGCATTTCATGGATCATCCTTGCCTCTGTGGCACTCCGTCTTGCCCGGGCTTCATCGTCCGTTCCGATTTCCGTGCTCGTCTAAAAAGAATGTTGGCAAAAACACGCGCTAAAAAGAAGGCTCACAGCGAATGATCTATGATTATCTCATCATCGGCCAGGGCATAGCCGGCAGCATCCTTGCCTGGAAGCTGATCCAAAGGGGCAAGTCTGTCTTTGTTATTGATAACGATCATCGGGATTCTTCCACTCGGGTCGCCGCCGGCTTACTGAACCCGATCACGGGCAAGCGTTTCGTCCTCTCTTGGCGTTTCCCTGAATACTTTCCCGTTGCAAAATCGTTTTACAGGGAGGCAGAGGCAGCGCTTCATAAAAAGTTCTTTCAGGAGAAATCCATTATTCGTATCCTGCAAAGCGAGGCTGAAACAGAAAAACTAGTCGCTCGTCTCGAAGATCCTGATTACAAAAATTACCTCAGCAGGGTCTTCAAACCAAATGAGCTTTCTGAAAAATTCCATAACGAGCACGGCGCAGTAGAGATCGCACAGGGAGGAATTCTAAACCCAGGTGAATTTTTAACCGCAATCACAGAGTTTTTAATAACAAAAAATGCTTACAAAAAAGCTCAGTTCAAATATGAGGATTTAACTTTCTCATCTTCTAAAATAGCTTGGGAGAATATTTGCGCTCATAATATCATTTTTTGCGAGGGCTTCTACGCCATCCATAATCCTCTTTTCTCCTGGCTCCCGTTTAACCCGGCTAAGGGAGAGTTCTTATCCGTTCGTGCTCCTCTAGACAATGATCATATCTTAAACAAAAAATATTCTTTTATCCCAAATGAAAATGGCATCTTCCGCGTGGGAGCCACTTACGCTTGGGATGCCTTCGATAATAATCCAACAGAAATGGCCCGAAACGAAATACTGGAGGCCGTTAATAAATTGTTCATCGAAGATCATGAAATCGAAATTATTGACCAACGTGCCGGTGTCCGTCCTTGCACGCGTGATTCCAGGCCTTTTCTCGGCGTTCACCCGGAGCACTCCCATTGCTTCATTTTTAATGGCTTTGGCTCAAAGGGCACGCTCCTTTGTCCTTTCTTTGCGGATCAATTTCTCTCATTCTTGCTAAACAGGGGCGAAATCGAGCCAGAGGTCTCTATCAATCGATACATCGAATTGTACACGAAGGATCATGAGGCTCGTTGAACAGGTTCACCTCGTTCTTAAGGAACGTATTCAACAAGGAGATACTGCCATCGATGCCACTGTTGGCAATGGTCACGATACCCTTTTTCTGGCAGAGCTTGTAGGAGAAAGGGGCCATGTATTCGGTTTTGACATACAGGAATCAGCGATCGAAAATACTCGCCAAAAAACTTCAAAGGCTAACCTCAATCATCGCGTGTCTTTGTTCCAAAGGGGTCATCAGGATATGTATATTGCCGTCCCTTCTCAATACCAGGGGAACATCGCCGCCATCGTATTCAATTTAGGCTACCTACCTGGCGGAGATAAATCCGTCATAACCCAATCAACCAACACCATCGCCGCCCTCAATCATTCACTTAAGCTATTAAAACTCACTGGCCTATTAAGTATCGTTATCTACCCAGGGCATCCCGGTGGCGATCTCGAAGCACAAGCCATTGGCACATGGGTACAGAACCTCAACCCCGGTCACTACAAAATCTCATCTTCGAATAACTCGGTCGGCTTAGCCCCCAAAACAACGAGTCCCTATTGGCTCTTAATCGAAAAAATCACTTAAAGCAATTTTCGGTCAAGTGGTTTGAAAGGGTGGCTCAGACTGATCCGAACGGCGTAGTTTTGTGCTTAAATCTGTTGTTAGCAATGACAGAAAGGCGTTCTTAAGCGAGGGCTGGCGTCTCGTAAAGGCTTTTAAATCTTCCTGAGACCACTTCACGATACGCATCGGTTCATTAGCAACAACAGATGCCGATGCCGGATGCCCGGATAAATAGCTCATCTCCCCCACAAACTGATCCGGCAAAAGCAACGCTCGCTCGATACCATGAGCAACCACATTCGCACTGCCTTTATAAATCAGCATAATGTCCTTCACCTGCCCCCCCTCATCAATCAGCTTTTCGCCTTTATCAAAATCCACCCACGTGGCTTGTTTAATCAATCGCATAAACTCGACTGGCGTAAAATTCTGAAACACCGTAAGGAAAAGATCCTTTTCTTCCTCACTAAACGAAACACCTCTATTCTCTTTATAAATTAAATAAATTCGGAAAAGATTCACCAATATAAATAAGAAACTCCACAAAATTGCTATCCACAGAACCGCTGTTTGTGTTAGCAAATAGGCAATCCACATCGCGTAGCCCATAACCGATATCCAGCGCAGTGTCAGTATGTCTCTTACAATAAACGCTAACAGCTTTAATCCATTAGCACTATGGCCTAAAAGTTCTAATGCAATTTCAATCATTTTTCGTAGGGGTTATTCATTAAAATCAAGTGGTTTGAAAGGGTGGCTCTGTCTGATCCGAACGGCGCAGCTTTGTGCTTAAATCTGTTGTGAGTAATGACATAAATGCGTTTTTAAGCGAGGGCTGGCGTCTCGTAAGGGCTTTTAAATCCTCCTGGGACCACTTCACCATACGCATCGGTTCATTAGCAACAACGGACGCCGATGCCGGATGCCCGGATAAATAGCTCATCTCCCCCACAAACTGATCCGGCAAAAGCAACGCCCGCTCAACACCATTACTGACCACACTCGCACTGCCTTTATAAATCAGCATAATATCCTTCACTTGCTCCCCTTCAGCAATCAGCTTTTCGCTTTTATCAAGATCCACCCACGTGGCTTGCTTAATCAATCGCATAAACTCGGGTGGCGTAAAATTCTGAAAAACCGTAAGGTATAGATCTTTTTCTTCCTCAGTAAACGAAACACTCCTATTCTCCTTATATATTAAATAAATTCGTACAAGGTTAACAAATATGAATAAGAAACTCCACAGAATCGCTGACCATAAAACCTCTGTTTCTGTTAGTAAATAGGCAATCCACATCGCATAGCCCATAATTGAGAGCCAGCGTAGCGTCAAAATATCTTTTACAACAAACGCTAATAATTCTAATATGCTAGAACCATGTAGCAGAACCTGTATTCCAATTTCAATCATTGTTGGTAGGGGTAATTAATTAACAAAAGAGTATTTGCATCTTACGTTAAGCTAACCGGAAAATGGAATATTTTCAAGTGAATTGAATATACGAGAGCACACCATAAATACATCCTATGTTTTATAGTTGTCTTTAGTAATCGCTCATTTGTATGATAAACAGGTTAGCCTACCGAATGGATACAATAAAGGAACGCATAAGAAAGGACGCTGATCACATCCTCCAATTACAGCACCTCGATGGGGATCAAGGGCGCTTACGCGTCAGTGAATCATTTCTAAAAAAGGGTCATCTTCTTCTCCTCGGTCTCCATAGAAAGGGCGCATCCGGTAAAGAGATCGTCTCCCTTAATGCTTTTTTAATGGATACTTTCATTCAGCATTTGTATGACTATGCCTTAAAAACGTATACCGAAAAGCATGGCTCATGGCCTTACCCGATCAGTATTATCGCCCTCGGAGGCTATGGTAGATCAGAGCTCTCTCCTTTTAGCGATGTGGATATTATGTTCCTCTACCCTCATAAAATGAATCCTGCTCTCATCGAGGGTTTCTTAGAGCATTTATCAGAAAAAATCCTCTACCCGCTTTGGGATCTAAAACTCAAGGTAGGCCACTCCACACGCACGATTACAGAGGCAATCCACGAGGCAAAAATTAACGTCTATACGAAAAATTCTCTCCTGGAGGCTCGTCTCATCTCTGGCTCAAAAAGGTTGTTTAATTTTTTCCAGGAAAAATATACCGCGTTTATCCAAGAATCTGACTCTAAGAAAGAAATTGAGGAGTTCTTAGCGCATTCTAACTTGCGTCGTTCCAAATTCAGCCATACGCCTTTCTTACAAGAGCCCAATATTAAAAATGGTGTCGGCGGGCTGCGCGATTACCAAAACATACTCTGGATGGTGCGTGTCTACTGGAATATCGATTCTTTAAAAGCGTTACTCGATCAGTGCTATATCACCGAAAATGAATACAACCAACTCACGCGTGCCTACGATTTCCTCCTGAGTGTGCGTAACGAAATCCATTTCCAAAGCGATACCGCCTCAGACATTCTTAGCCTGGAGCGCCAACCTCAGATCGCCGAAAATTTAGGGTACCATGATCACGATGTCTTCAAACGCGTTGAAGCGTTTATGCGTGATTATTATGAACACACACACAACATCCAGCAAATCGCTTCTTTCATAGAGACTCGCCTACTTCGGCTCTCCACCACCACACCGCCTCAAAAATTCTCTTTCCGGAACTTGCTTAAGCGCGATAAGGAAGTTCAAGAAACGATCGATGGTTTCGTTCTCAAGGAGGATAAGTTCTTCGCCGTAAACGAAAATGTTTTTATTGAAAACCCTATTCGGCTCATTCGTATTTATCGCTACTGCCAGCAATACAGCGCAACCATGGATTCCGAGCTCGTTCGCTTGATAAGAAATTCCTTGGATCTGATCACCCAAGATGTCATTCGTGATGAGGGTGCCAATAAATGTCTTCGTTCCATTCTCCAAACTTCCGGAGAAGTCTACCCTGCCTTGTTTAATATGCACGCGCATGGAACGCTAAGCGCTTTCCTCCCCGAATTCGCCCCGCTCACACACCTGGTCCAACACGAGCACTATCATCGCTACACAGCAGATATCCACACGCTCAACACCATTCGCGTCTTGGATAATGTCTTTAACTTGGTCGATGATGAGGCTTCTCAGTACGCAAAAGCTATTCGTAAAACCACCCGGCCTTCTCTTCTCTATTTAATCATGCTGCTTCATGACATCGGTAAATCCGTTGGCATAAAAGGTCACAGCAAAACGGGCATGGACATCGCTGCTCCCATGTTGGATCGTATCGGCATTAATCCCAAGCAAAAGGAGATCGTTCTTTTCATCATAAAAAATCACTTGGAAATGGTGCGCCAATGGCAGCGTTACGATGTCGATGACCCCGAAACTGCCAAAAATTTTGCGGACTTTGTTAAAGACCCCGAGCTACTTCACTACCTCTATGTGCAAACGTACTGCGATGCCAAGGGCACAGCCAAGGATCTCTGGAATAGCTACAAGGAAATTTTGCATACTAAATTATACCGAAAAACACTCGCCTGCTTCGATGCGGATGCCCATTACCTCACCAACCGTATCAACTCTAAAAAGGTAGCTTATAATGATCTCGTAAAAAGTATTTTTCCCGATTTTACAGAAGAGCAAATCCAGGAGGACTTAGCGCTCATTCCTAATAAATATTTTATTCTCTTCACGCCGGAAGAAATGCAGCTCCACTTGAGCATGCTCAAACAGCTTTATGCCCTACCTTCTGATCCCAAAAGCTATAACTCCCCCATCGTCCACTGGAAGGAGGATCTGGATCAAAGTCTTACAACCGTAAGCATTATCACGCGTGACCACAAGGGTCTCTTTTCTGAGCTCACAGGCGCTTTCTCCGCCGTCGGTTTAAATATCCTCAGCTCAAAGGCCATCACTCGCAGAGATGCTATCACCATAGATACCTTTTATGTCGCCTCAGGGGATAACCAGCCCATTCAAAACGAAAAGCTCCGTCTCCAATTTCGTGCACAGTTGGATGATATCATTATCAAACACAAGGATCCTCTTCCGGCCATCATCGCCCAGGTCAAAAAGGCAAGCACGCCTTTCGCAAAGCAAAGGGATAACTACAAACTCCGCGCCGCCGCTTGTGTCAATGTATACAAGGATAACCAGTTAGGCAAAATTATCATCGAAGTCCAGGGCATGGATAGAATCGGCTTGCTCTACCACATGGCAAGCGCCATCTCAGATCATGACTTCAGTATCTCTTTCGCCAGAATCACCACAGAGCATGGTATCGCAATGGATACGTTTCATATCGAAAGCCTTTCAGACCCCACACACGTTGCCTCAAGGCTCATCGATCTTCGCGAGGCGCTTAATAAAATCGTAGGTGCCAGCGATTGATATCAAATCGCGGAGTAATGAATTTTCCTCCTTCTTAAAAGCTCCCGAGCTCTGCCGTCCACTCGTCTATTTCTTCTCCTTTATAAAATAAGGTTGCCTTTAAGCAAAACTTATAACACCAATACAGCTTATAAAGTATTCTTAATACATCTTTTATATGAAAACGCTTGTCATCGCAGAAAAACCAAGTGTCGCAGCAGATTTTGCTCGTGTCTTGGGTAAATTTACAAAAAATGGTAATCATTTTGAGAATGATTCCATGATCATTGCTTGCGCGATCGGCCACATCGTAGAGCTTTTCATGCCTCAGGATATTGACAAAAAATTTAAATGGTGGAGTCTCGCAACGCTTCCTATCATCCCCGAAAAATTTAAAACTAAACCGATCGAAAAACAAAAGGATCGTTTCAATGAGCTTAAAAAACTCATGTCGCGTGAGGATGTCGGTTCTTTGATCAACGCTTGTGACGCCGGTCGCGAGGGTGAACTTATTTTTACTTATATTTACGACCTCGCAAAATGCAAAAAACCGGTTAAGCGTCTCTGGCTCTCTTCCATGACAAAGGAGGCTATCATCGACTCTTTCAAAAACTTGCGCGATGGCGAGGAAATGAAGCCTTTGCAAGATGCCGCTCGTTGTCGTTCTGAATCAGATTGGCTCATCGGTATCAACGGCACGCGTGCCATCACCGGCCGTATGTTTGGTCAGCGTAGTCGCCAAATGGCCACCGTCGGGCGTGTCCAGACTCCTACGCTTACGCTTGTCTATGAACGCGAAAAGCTCATCAAAAATTTTATCCCTACCGCTTTCTGGCGCCTAAGGGGCGACTTTTCTTTATCTGAGGGGGATTACGTGGGCTATTTCGTAAAACCAAATTTTAAAAAGGGTGACAACGAACACGACCGCGCAGACCGTATCTGGGAAAAACCGGAAGCAGAAAGAATTCTCACCGCCGCCCAATCTTTTGAAAAGGGTCTTGTCACAGACACCAAAAAGCGTACCCGCCAAAATGCCCCTTTATTATATGATCTAACTTCCCTTCAGCGTGACGCTAACACCCGCTTCAGCTTCCCTGCAGGTAAAACACTCAAGGTCGCCCAATCCCTTTACGAAAAACATAAGCTCATCACTTATCCTAGAACAGATGCTAAAGCACTTCCCGAGGATTATCCAGAAACATGCGCCGGCGTGCTTAAAAACCTCCAGGGTGGTTATCAGGAGCTCGCTAACCGTGTTCTTAAAAACAACTGGGTTATCCCAAGCAATAAGCGTGTCTTTGATAATAAAAAAATTAGTGATCACTTTGCAATCATCCCAACGGATATCGTTCCTAATAATCTCTCTATTGATGAGGAAAAAATTTACGATTTAATTGTACGTCGTTTCATCGCCATCTTCTACCCAGCAGCTGAATTCGATGTCACAACGCGTATCACCACACTGGGTGAATATGATTTTAAAACAGAGGGCAAGGTCCTCGTCATCCCGGGTTGGATGGAGGTCCATGGCAGAGCTTCCTTACAACAGGATAACCTACCGCCCTTTTCAGAGAAGGATGGTAGCCCGGCTCAAGCAGATGTAAATGAAGTTGCTCTCGAAGAGGAGGCCACCACACCTCCCCCCAGATACTCCGAAGCCACTCTCCTCTCCGCCATGGAGGGCGCCGGTAAATTCGTCGAGGATGAAGAGCTCGCCGATGCCATGAAGGAAAAGGGTCTGGGTACACCGGCCACGCGCGCCCAAATTATTGAGCATTTAATAAGAGAACACTACTTAGAGCGTGACCAACGTGAGCTCATCCCAACCGTCAAAGCCGAAAGTCTCATCGAGTTCCTCAAACACGCCGATATCGCCCAATTAACCAGTCCTACTATGACGGGTGAATGGGAATTCCGCCTCCACCAAATCGAGCATGGTAAACTTTCTCGCAAGGATTTTATGGATGGTATCACCGAAATGACGGAAAAGATCGTCCAAAATACCAAGCAATTTGAGGAAACTAAGCTCGCAGAGGAATCAGATCTCATTTCTCCTTCAGATAACCTCCCTATGATGGAGTCTCTTCGTGCCTACCGCTCCCAAGACGAAAAGGTTACTATTTATAAGATCATGGGTAACCGTAAGCTCAGTAAGGATGAAATTCGCACGCTCTTTAAGGATCGTGTCCTGGGTCCTCTCGATGACTTTAAATCCAAAGCGGGTAAACCTTTCTCCGCCATGCTCAAAATGGATGATGAATACAAGGTAAAATTCGACTTCGGTTCCAGTGGTGATGATTCTTCTTCAGGTGTACCGGAAAATATCGAGCAATACCCGGTTGTCGGCCAATGTCCCAAGGCTAAACTCGGTCTCTGCACGCATAAAGATGGCAAAATTTACGAAACTCCCACAGCCTACATCTGCGAGAATCATAACAAGGAGGGCACCAATTGCTCTTTCCGCGTAAGTCGTACACTGCTCAGCCGCGCCATCCCCACCGATCAATTCCAAAAGTTGCTCACGGAAAAGAAGACAGATTTAATCGACAAATTCCGTTCAAAGAAAACCAACCGCTATTTCTCCGCTCATCTCATCTTAAAGGATGACGGTACCATCGGCTTCGAATTTGCTCCCAAAGAGCCCAAAGCTGCAAAGAAAACGGCCACCAAAAAGGTTGCCAAGAAAAAAACAGCCACCAAGAAAAAGGTAACGAAATCAGAAACAGAAGACGAAGCAGAAGAAGAATAAGGGTTTACTTTACTATCCCGCCTTTGCTGAGGTAAATGCCTTTCAGATTCATCTCGAGCGCTTTCGGGTTGGGTGAGAACGTTAACGCGTCTTGCTTTGAGATCAGCCCGTTTTCAATCAAGCGTTGCAAATCCATGTTAAAGGACTTCGAGCCCGTCTCCGTATAGGATTCCAATAGCTGGGGTATTTTAAAGTAATCTCCTTTTTCAATAATATCAGCAGACACCGCGTCCACCACCAACATTTCCACGGCGGGCACACGGCCAACTCCTTTCTTTTGGCAGGGTATCAGCGACTGCGCCACAATCGCGCGCAGGGTCGAGGCTATCTGTCGCCTCATATGGTGTTGCTCTTCTCCTTCAAAAAATTCAAACAGCCTCTGTATCGCCTGCCTCACATTAGAGGAGTGTAGGGTACCTAACACAAAGTGTCCCGTCTCCGCAGCCCTAAGGGCCGTCTTAAATGTCTCCTGATCTCGCATCTCCCCAATCAATATAATATCGGGGTCTTGTCGTAAAACAGCTTTTAAGCCTAGTTCAAAGGATGCCGCGTCTATCCCCACTTCCCGCTGGCTAAAGATACACAGATCGTCTGTATAATTATACTCAATCGGATCCTCCAGGGTTACTATATGTTTGTCATACGTGTGGTTTATATAATTCAGCATAGCTGCCAGCGTAGAGCTCTTACCGCAACCGGTAGGGCCACATATCAGCAATATACCGTCTTTAAAGTTACACAACTTTTTTAAAGAGGCCGCGTCATGCTGCAGATCTTCAAAGCTGGGTGGCGAGTCTTTCACGTGCCGTATCACAATACTCGGCGTCCCTCTCTGGTTAAATCCGTTTATCCGAAAACGTCCTAGCCCAATATCGTCCAAACTATAACAGTAATCCACTTGCCCGTCTTTCAGCCAGCCGGATATCACTTGGGCCGGTACCGTTGCTTCAATAAAATTAATAATCTCATCTTGCGTCAAGGGATCCATCTCTATCGGCTCCAGATGCCCGTTAAGTCTTAAATAGGCCGGCTTTCCGGATTTAATATGTATATCGCTAGCGCCATTTTCTACCGCTAATTGAAGGAGATTTCTAAACATCTCCAGGGTTGCCAGTTGGGTCGACATTGTTTTAAAGTGGGGTAAATTTGAACAACAACAATATCCTGTTATTTGAATTATAATAAATTTTCTATGAAAAAGACAACATCATTTTATGGGGCTCACACCGCCCTCATCACTCCTATGTCCGAGGGTAAAATCTCCTGGCCTTGCTTGGAAGCGTTAATTGAAAGGCAAATCAATGAGGGCATAGATGGTCTCATCGCCTTAGGCACAACAGGGGAAACTCCTACGCTCACTCCGGAGGAGCGCCGCTGTATTATGGATTTGGTTATTAAAAACGCAAAGGGGCACGTCCCGGTCATCGTAGGCACGGGCTCCAATAACACCGCAGATGCCGTCATCAAGGCCAAGGAAGCCGAAGCAGCCGGCGCGGATGCTCTCCTCATCGTGGCTCCTTACTACAACAAGCCCACCCAAGAGGGGCTATTTCTGCACGTCAGCGAAATCGCCAATGCCACGGAGACGCCTATTATCCTATACTCTATCCCTTCTCGTTGCGGTATCGAGTACGGCGTCGATACCATGCTGCGGCTTCGTGAAAAATTCCCCCATGTCATCGGTGTAAAGGAAGCGGGTGGCTCTTGCGATCGTGTATCCGAAATCAAAATACGTCTGGACAATGACTTCCTTATCCTCAGTGGAGACGATTCCCTCACCTTGCCTTTCATGAGCGTAGGCGCCAAGGGTGTCATCAGCGTTGCCTCAAACCACCTGCCGGGAAAGGTTTCTCAAATGGTTGACTACGCCCTCCAAAACGACTTTCAATCTGCAAGAAAACTCCACCAACAATACTACGAGTTTTTCAAAAACATCTTCATCGAAACAAACCCTTCTCCCGTCAAATACGCCATGCATAAAGCCGGCCTCATCGCCTCTCCCGAGGTCCGTCTCCCGCTCTGCCAACTGAGCCAACTAAACGCCGCAACACTAGACACCACAATCGCCACCATGGAGCTCATGTCTATTGCTTAAGTGTTTCCTATTCGAGTAGTAATCATTATAACAAGGCACCAAAAAAACTGCCTGGGTTTCCTCATAACCATACCCATAATTTCGGAAGCCTTGGCTATCGGGTAATCCCTACCCCACAACCAATCAGCAACCACCATCTAGGCTCCTTCGCTCAAGTACCCAGTTACCCTTGTTTCCTATTGATAAATACTAAAAAACAGCATATTAGGAAGAAAAGAATGCATAAAACGTTTACACGATGCAGTTCGTTGCAAAGCACATCGTTAACAGTCTGAAGCTTATCGTTAGCGACCTTCAACTTATCGTTATCAATCTTCAACTTATCGCAAGCAGTCTGAAGATCCATTTTTTCAAACCCCAAACTGCGAATTTTTTTTGAGTTTTCCTTATATTTCTGGCGACTTCTCAGCTTATGCTCTTCTATACATTCCTTCTCCATTCTTGTGTGGCAGCATGCTTCGTTGTAATCGATATTATTCAGAATCTCTTCCTCGATTTTCGAGTAGACTAATTTTTTATGAAACGGTATTTCATTCAACTTGCTCAAAAGAAAATTATTCATTTCAGGCGATAAGTACGGAGCAATTAACAACTCTTTCTTCTGGTCAAAAATCAGAGGGGAAGCATAATTCAAATCACTCCCGAAGTCTCTCTGATCAGCACGATCAATATAGGCATCTTTAAGAATACCTACAATAAGGAATACGTTATGCGAAAAAGGCTTGAACGCCTCATCCCAGCCTTTAGTCACGAGTCTCAGATTAAGTCGATCCTTTAAAGTTAGATTGTTACAGATACGACCAATGATCTCATTAGGCAGCTGCGATACCGTTTCCCCCAATGAGACCATTTTACGCAACGAATATGCTGACTCACCTTGCTTAGGAAACAACTTTTTACATGAATCTGTGCTGAGGACTGCCTCTAGCTTTGCCAGCAAAAACTCCATTAATTCCCTTGCATTGTCGTAATTGTCCTTCCCCACTACTTCTAGGCAACGCTTGTACAAACTGGTGGCTTTAATATCACTAGGCTTGAACCCAGACTCACTTTTTAAATACTTGTTGGCGTAAATTGTGACCGTTTGCTCCAGCTCTTTTGTGAGACCAACTTTCTCTTGTTCTGTTAGCAAACGATTCGTTTTATTAAACTCCTTAAAACTAGTTTTAACGGCATCACCATAGGGCGATAGCATACTTCTATTACTTAATTTATTATTCATCCAAAAAGTAGAATAATAAACATTCAGTAAAAGATCAATACCAAACATTAAAACGAACAGAATTAAATTCAGTACATAAAAAGCTAAACTCTCATTATGAGAAAATCGTAATCTTTTCCTATCTTGCCCCTTCTCAAAAAAATCGGAGTAACTTCCTTATTAAATTTTAATGCCTAAAATTTAATACCGAGCCCTCATTTTCAAAATGTTTGTTTCAGGTGAAACAAACCGGGTCTTTTAATGCTAAAAAATAGCGCGATAATCACCATAAAATAGCCAAAACAGATAGAAACGGCACTCAATTGATGCCTAATAAAATTTAGTTTAATTTCATATAAAACCTAAACATAAAGACTGGAGCCGATTTACCTCAAACGCCCTCATCCACATACGTAAATGCGTGGCAAATGGCCACACTGGCCGCATCCGCCTCATCCGGCGGTAATGGGCACTCAAAACTCAAGTGCTGGCAAACCATTTTAGCCACTTGCTCTTTGCTCGCCCGCCCATACCCAACAACGGCTTGCTTCACTCGCAATGGCATATACTCGAATACAGGCAATCTGCGTACTGCTGCCGCCGCAATAGCAGCTCCTCTAGCCGCCCCAAGGATTTGTGCCGTCTGGAAATTCTGCACATAAATGGTCTGCTCAAGCGCCACATGCCGCACATCTCCTTTCTCCAAGAATAGTGTCACGTTACGCGAAATCTCGCCCAAGCAATCCGCCATACTTAGCTTCTGTGCTAGCTTCAGTGTCTTTGTCTCGACACATATCCCTTTACCTCTATCAAACTCAACCAAGGCAAGCCCCATCCCTCTTAAACTCGGGTCTATCCCGAGCACTAAACCTGTATACGGCACTTTATTAGTCATATAAGCGCAACATTCATCTGAAGACCTCTTCCCATCAGACTTTCCAGCCAACTTCTCCGCCCACAATACCCTGCTCGATTTCCGTGCCATGTCTCTCCAACATCGCACATCCGCCTTACAAACTCAACCCCCAAATCTCCTCTCCTAAAAACCGCCGCATCCCTTTGCTATAAAGTATTACAGCCGTCATGATGAATCATAAAATCTCCTTACTCTTGCCTTTCTCCAACATTCTGCCTATCCTTCCCAAAAGCCCATTGCAAACACGCTGCATCACCAGTAACCATCATGCCAAACCGCCTTTCAACTGAAAAAAGCCTTTACCTAAGGCAACACGCCAATAACCCTGTAGACTGGTACCCATGGGGCCTAGAGGCTTTCAAGATTGCTCGGGAAAAGAACAAACCTGTCCTCGTTTCCATCGGCTACTCTTCCTGCCACTGGTGCCACGTCATGGCTCGCCAGTGCTTTGACAACGAGTACATCGCCGAAATCATGAATAAGCACTTTGTCAACATCAAGGTGGACCGTGAAGAGCGCCCTGACATTGATAATCTCTACATGGATGTCATTCAAATGCTGCAACAAAAGGGTGGCTGGCCGCTCAATGTCTTCTGTCTCCCTGATGGACGGCCTTTCTTCGCGGGTACATATTTTCCGCCTGAAGATATCGGCCACGGTATCATCCCTTGGCCGCAGCTGCTCATGCGCATCTCAAGCCACTTCCAGAAGAAGCCTGCCGAGCTCGCTGAGAACGCAGACAGCATCACCAATAACCTCCTCATGCTCAACAATCCTTTTCCGGAGGATACTAGCAGGTTCTCAAACACCACCATCATCGGTGCCGCTCAGGTTCTCTGTTCAGCGGCAGACAAGGGAAATGGCGGCTTTCAGGGCGCACCCAAGTTCCCGCTCTCTATGTGCCTGGATTACCTGCTATCGGTACGCAATACACGTTCTTGCGAAACAAGCCACGCCCCCCTGGATACTGATATAGATCAAGTCCTCACTAAGTCATTCGACAACATCGCTCTAGGTGGCCTCTACGATCATATTGGCGGCGGCTTCATGCGCTACTGTGTCGATGCTAATTGGTATATCCCACACTTCGAAAAGATGCTTTATGATAACGCTCTTCTGGTAACTACTTTCACACTTGCCTGGCTTCAATACCGCAAGCCGCTTTATAAGCAGGTTGTAGAGGAAACAATCGATTTCCTTTTCCGTGAAATGGCGGTAACTAACGGCGCTTTCGCTTCCGCCATCAGTGCTGAAAGCGAAGGCGTAGAGGGCAAATACTATGTCTGGTCCGTAAAGGAAATTCGCGCGCTTCTCCCTCTCGATCAAGCCGAAGCCTTTTGCCAAGCCTACCAAATCACCGACGAGGGCAACTTCGAAGATGGGCTCTCTTTCCCAAGGCTAACGGAAGCCACAGCCCATATGCGAGAAACCCTAGCAGCTGCTCGTCAAAAGCTTTTAGCAGCCCGTGAAAAGCGCATCGCCCCTGGCATCGATAAAAAACAACTTCTCTATTGGAATGCCCTTACCGTTAAGGCTTTGGCAGAAGCTGGTTATTACTTCGAGCGTCAGGACTGTCTTGCAAAAGCACATGAGCTCGCCGAGTTCCTCTGGTCCACTTTTCATACCGTTAAAAACGGCCTTTTATCCATCTGTTATGATACTGAAGCTTCTATCAATGGTTATTTGCACGATTACGCTTCTCTAGCAGAAACATACCTTAGCCTCGCGGGAAAGGTCGATATCCTCAAGCCAGGCCTTTCGCAAACCTACCTAGCGCGTGCAAAGCAATTAATCGAAACAGTCACCCAACACTTTAAGGATACTGCAAATCCAGGCTACTTCTTCACCGCAGACGATCAAGAGCAACTCTTTGTTCGCAAAAAGGAATGGTGGGATAACGCCGTTCCTTCAGGTAATTCCTCTATGGTGCATAATCTCGCGGATCTCTACGCCATAACCCAGGATGAAAGCTATCTCAAGGCCTTTAAGGATCTCAGAGGTGCCTATGCTGAGCTTATTGTAACCTCACCTAGCTCCGTAGCCCATGCCATTAACGCAATCGTAGCTCACGAGGTCGGTATAGCCGTCCTCTATTTGCCACCTTCCGCTGACTTCTCTGCCGTCCAAAAGACGCTATGCCAGAAGCACTTCCGCAAGGTCTTTGTCATGACAGATCTTACTCTCAGTAGTGGTTTCAAGCTCTTCGTCAAGGGTAAGGAAATCGATTCTTTCCAATCTCTCGAAGAAGCGTTACAAAAGATCTAGTCCGCTTACCCCATAAACAGAATGAAAAACCACTTTGATTTCATCATCCTCGGCGGTGGCAGCGCAGGCTACGCAGCCGCTCGCACAGCCGCTGATCTCGGTAAAAGGGTAGCCATCATAGATGGCAGCCATATCCTCGGCGGGCTCTGTATCCTAAGGGGTTGCATGCCTTCCAAAGCGCTCATCTATGCGGCTGAAGTCCTCTACACAGCTCGAGAAGCACAAAAATTTGGTGTCAAAGTCCCTGAGGCAGAAGCAAACATCCAAGCTATTCAGGAAAATAAACAACGCGTTATAGCCGAATTTCAAAAATACCGCGAAGAACAGCTTCACTCTCCGAAATACACGCTCTTCCGCTACCAAGGCCGTTTTATTGACGAAAATACGGTTGAACTCAACGACTCACAAAGCACACAGTTAACGGCAGACAAATTCCTCATCGCTACGGGTTCAAAGATCAAAAGACACGCCTTTGCTAACCTAGACACCATTCCTTACCTAACCAGCGATGATATCCTGGAGCTAGAAACCGCCCCAAAGTCCATTGTTGTCCTAGGCGGCGGCTTCATCGCCTGTGAGCTCGCCCAATTCCTGAACCGCATCGGTGTTCAAGTAACCATCATTCAACGCAGCCCTCATCTGCTGACAAACATCCCAGAAGACGCATCAAGGGTCCTGGAAGACGTTTTTAAAGAAAGTGGCATAACCGTCTACACGCATACAGAACTTGAAAACATAGAACTCGTTGATAATGAAGTCTCTGTCATTTTCAAACACAATGGCAAAGCAGTAAACTGCCGTGCTGAAAAGGTCTTTAATGCGCTCGGCCGTTCTCCCAATACGCAAAACCTGGGGTTGGAGAACATAGGTGTCCACCTCCGCAAAACCGGCCACATCGAAACAAACGACTACCAACAAACCACAAATCCCTCTATATACGCCGCTGGAGACTGTGCCAGCAGAATTGAGATCGTCCACGTAGCCATCTTACAGGGCGAATGCGCCGCTAAACACGCTTTCACGGGAACAGCCGAACCCATCAACTACAATGATCTCGTGCAAATCATTTTCACAGACCCCCAAATCGCAATCGCCGGCATCCTCGAATCTGATTTAATAAAACGGGGCGCCAACTACCTCACAGCAAGCTACCCATTTGACGACCACGGCAAATCCATCCTCATGAAAGCAAAATGGGGCTATGTAAAAATATTTGCCGATGCCATAACCGGCAAAATCCTAGGCGCCGAATGCGTTGGAAAGGATGCCAGCGAGCTCATTCACTCAATCGCCGTGGGCATCACCCTAAATGCCACTGTCTTTGATCTTCTTAAAACCCACTGGTATCATCCCACTCTCTCCGAAATCTGGGCTTATCCGCTTGAGGAAATTGCAGAGCAAATTAAAAAATAATAATATTTCTCCCAAAAATTACTTGACTTTTGAGTAGAAAAATCACATAATAAACTTATAAATAATTTATAACATATATATAATATACACATACAATAATATATAAAAAACAAATCTAATATAAAGTTAAAAGCTAAAAACAGGCAACTCTACGGGGTTGCCTGAATTATTTTAGCCTTTCGCAAATACAATGTAAGCCGTCTGAAACAATATGTATAACAATATGGCTATCAACACCCAAGGCAAAGGTATTCCTTTTTTTGTATCGTTTTTTCTCTCAAAGTCTGGCATAATAAGGCTAGATTAATAAAGGTTCCGTTTATAATCAAGCCCCCTTTCCCTTTGACTCCTTTCAATACATTTTTTTGCTCCAAAGAGGCTCACAACGCTCCTCAGCCAGAAAATAGAGAAGTTCGTGAAAAATCATGTAGTGTCATTGTCTTAAATGACCCTGTAAACATCATGACATACGTTGTCATGGTCTTTATCAAGGTTTTCGGAATGGATATCCAAACCGCCAAAGAACATATGCTTGAGGTTCATCAACATGGCTCTTCTGTCCTTTATAGGGGCCCCAAAGAACAGGCTGAACTTTACGTACAGCTACTCCACCAATGGCAACTCAACGCTTTTCTTGAACAAGATGCCTAATATCAATTTAGAACTCTCCCGTGACATCGTGTCCGCCCTCACCAAACTGATTGAATCCATCAGTATTATGTTCAAACACAATCTGGCTTTCGATGCCATTGTTCCCACAGATGACCCCGATCTCGCAGTCGCCTGGAAACAGGACCTTATGGAGCAACTTCAATTAGATTGTGACTATCTGATCGCTATATTGATACAACAGGATATCGGAAAAAATAACAACATCGTTTCCTTGGATGATCATGGCATAGAAGTCACCTTGCGCGTAGCTTCTGCTATTAGATTAAAGCTGCGTACCGTATTCTTTTCAGAACTCACAGACGAAGAGCTCGAGGATGCCATGCTAAACCCGGCCAATATACCCCCGCATTTAGACAAACCTTTCACCTGTTACCAATTCCTAGCAGGCCTTCAGGAAACCCTCATCAGGGCAATTGAGCCAAATATAGAAATCTAAAATTTGAAATCAAATCGTAACTTCCTGACTCCCTGAATCTTGCGACTTTTCCATCTCCTCTTCCGCTGGCATAACGGCTTCTTTTTTCGGAATTGAGTCGGCAATCTTGTCGCTTAAAACAACCAAGGCATCATTCATCGCCATAACAATATTATTATAGTTTTTCATGCCGCCATGAATTTGAGAAAAATGGAGCGCCTCAGCAGAAGCAATTAACTTCTTGGTTCCCGGTTCTCTAACTAGCCAACGAGCATTGATCACGATTTCTTTGGACTCCTCCAATGCAATAAAATCGTAAATACTTAACAACACATCATAGTCCCGCTTAAGCTCACTCGGCCAAGGGGCTGGGTATACCGTGCTATTGATCTGTGCGTTTAGATTTTCCGCAAGTACCCGAGCTATATTCGGGCCAATGAGCTCTGCCCAACGGTAATTTTGCGCGTAATATATTTCAGACATCCCAATCTTAGTCGCTATATAAGGGTTCTCCATGTACCCGGGCAGTTCTATGCGGCCTAGCGCGATTGTTGGCCCAGGAGGAGGGGGTGTTTCATGCCATATCAAGGGTATGGGAACCATGGGAGCCAAGACATAAAACTTGGTGTTATCTGGCTTAGCCTTAAAGTTCATGCACCCTGACTCAAAAAATAGGGTAATAAATAAAAGGCAGAGGATCGGAAAGCTTGTCTTTTTCATAAAATATTAATTACTCGTTGAGGATGGTGGCACCTGTGGAGCCTTCCCCGTCAACAATGCATTTGGGTTTTGCTCCAAATAATTAGCAAACAGCCGCACCGCTCTAGCCGCACCAGCAATGTCATTGATCGCAGTATCTAGTTCATAGCGTAAAGAGCTATTTGGCTCAGAGAAATCATAAAATGTACCCACAGCACCTTGTATTTTATTTAACGTCTCTTTCACATCCGCGGTTAACGGGCCTACATTTTCTTCCAGCGAGAGCGTAACTTTACGAGCAGACGCCATCGATGCTTCAAAATCAACCATGGCCTGTTGAAATTGATCCGAGCCTACCATATCTTGTATCGAATCCCCCGCCCCTATAATGCTGTCATTGATCTCCTTAAACTGAATATCGGAAATGCCGTTATCCAGTTTTTTCACAAAACTTTCCACATGCTTGGAGATACCTTCAAAATCAACCTGGCTGATCTTAGACAACGTGTTCGTAGCAGCTTCCCAGAATTCTTTCAAATTCGATGTCACCGTTGGTATTTCTTTATAAATATACTTCTGCTGTACCAAAACAGGTGGCTTTTTATCCGCAAAATAATCTAATTCAACGTATAACTTTCCCGTAACAAAGCTCTGAAAATCGAGTCTTCCTCGTAAACCATTCTTGATCTGATGCTCAAATTGTACCGCGTCGCCAAGATCGACAACAACGCCCAAGTCATTCTTCAACTTACGTGTGTCTATTTCAATCAATACTGGTATGTGCGCTGAAGTATCAGGTTGATTAAAGCGTATAAAAATACGGGTAACTTGCCCTATCTTTACGCCTTTAAACTTCACAGGGGCACCCACATCCAGTCCATTAACCGATGTAGAAAAATATAAAACAAAGCTTTCCGTCTTGCTGAATACTTTGCCAGAGCCAAACAGAAACAATGCCATAACGGAAAGCACAACGGCCCCGACTAAAAAGATTCCTATTACTGCTGGATTTGCTTTTTTACTCATTTTAATTCTTAGTGGCGTTCAGTTTATCACGTTTCTGCATACTAGCAATCTTTTATCCATTCTTGTTATAGGTCCTTTTCAAGAAGTGAACCACCTTCGGATCAACACTATTTTTTAAAAGGTCTTTTGGGTTTCCTTCCGCAATGATCGTTTTAGACTCCGCGTCTAAAAATATGCTATTGTCCGCGATCGCAAATATACTGGGAAGCTCATGGGTCACGACAACGATCGTTGTCCCCAAACATTCTTTAAGTTGCAAGATCAGATCGTCCAAGCGTTTAGAACTGATCGGATCCAAGCCCGATGATGGCTCATCAAAAAAAAGAATTTGCGGGTCTAATGCCATCGCGCGTGCTAACCCTGCTCGTTTACGCATCCCTCCGCTGATCTCAGCGGGGTAAAAATCCTCAAAGCCTCTTAACCCGACAAGGGATAATTTGAATGAAACAATCTCGCGAATATCCGCATCACTCAAACCTGTATACTCTTGTAGCGGCAGGGCAACATTTTCAGCCAGAGTCATAGAGCTCCAAAGTGCTCCGGCTTGGTAGAGAATCCCTACTTTTTCCAGGATCGCTTTTCGCTCATCTCCGTCTGCCTTTGTAAAGTTCTGTTTTCCATAAAAAATGTTTCCTGAAGCCACTTCCTGCAAACCAATCAAATGCTTCAATAGGGTTGTCTTACCGCAACCACTTCCCCCCATAATCACGAATATTTCGCCTCTTTTGATATCAAAGGTTAAATGCCGCATCACCACAAAATTGCCATAGGCTAAATCGACATCGTGAACGCTTATAACTGTTGGGTGTGAATTCATTAAAAAAATTATTAAAAGTCTATCGCGTGGAAGAGGACGGCAAATACGGCATCCGCAACAATAATGGCGGTGATTCCGGTGACTACCGCTGATGTGGCTGCCATACCCACGGCAGATGAACTATTACCGCACTGCAAACCTCTCAAGCAACCTATAGAGGCTATTAATATACCAAAAATCGTACTTTTAATAACACCTACAGAAGCATGCCCTAGGTCAATGGCACTACGAGTCTGGTTCACATACTCGGTATACGAAATATCCAACATCAATAGAGACACGACCATACCGCCAAAAATACCAATATAATTTGCAAAGATACAAAGCAACGGCATCATAACAAACAAAGCAATAACTCTTGGTAATACCAGAAAATCAACAGGGGAAATGCCCATGGTTTTTAGGGCGTCTACTTCCTCTGTCACCTTCATCGTCCCAATCGTGGCCGCAAATGCCGCTCCTGTGCGGCCTGCCATAATCACACCGGTCATCATTGCGCCCATCTCACGTACCATGGCCAATGCTACCAGGTTCGCCACATATATGCTGGCACCAAAGGGTTCTAATTGTATAGCACCGACAAATGCCATAATCAAACCTACTAAAAAGCTAATCAAGCTGACAATAGGTAGAGCTTCCGCACCAACATTCTGCATAATGACAGCACAATCAGACCAACGAAACTGCGCTTTACCTGCCACAAGTCGCATAAAGCTTCTGGCCACTTCCCCAATAAAGGTAAATACTTCAGCCGTACTGTCCGCAAAACTCAACCCAATGATTCCTACTTTGTAAACAAAGCTTCTGTGAAATTCTTTCTTATGCCCTATCTTCTTCTCCGGCACCGATTGTGAAAGGGTTAATAGCTGCTGTATCCCTACAGGTAAGGATGCTTTTTCAAAAAACACGCCTTTCTTTTGGCACAGTTCATAGCAGTGTACTAAAAAAACTAACAATGAGGAATCCCAGCTATGCAGTTCCTGTGTATAGAAAACGAGTTTCTTGGGCTTCTCGCGCTCAATCTCTTTTTGAATAGACTGATACTCCAACAGGCCTTCATGCAAGTCCCACACGCCTTTCAGTCGCAGAATCAAGGAATCGTGCTCAACTCGGCTAATATCAACTCTTTCTTGAATATCCACTGGCCTCATGCTATAATGTTTCTCCATAAAAGTAAAGTTATGCTTAGCAAAAGAGAAAAATTAAATATCCTGTTTGACCTCGATGGCACGCTCATCAGCCAATACGAAACCATTTGCACGTGCATCAACTACGCCCTAGAACAGTTAGGTTTTGATCCAAAACCGCGTGAAATCGTCTACAAAACCATCGGTGCTTGTCTTTTTGGCGTATTTGATGAATGGGTTGGCCAGGAGAATACCACAAGGGCACATGAATTTTTCCAGGAAAAGTATACTCAAATTTTAAACGATAATATCGAAAAGATGCCGGGCGTAGACTGGATTCTCCAGGAACTCCACCAACGGGAGCACACGCTCACTGTGTTTACGGGTAAGGATGGTAACCATGCCAGAGTCATCTGCGAACATATCGATATCAGCAAATGGTTTACACTTATCGTTGGATCGCATGATTCTCCTTACCGCAAGCCGCAAAAGGAGTTTACCGAGTTTGCGCTGGATAAACTCAAGGCGCTTTCAGATAACGCTATCTTGATCGGAGACACCGTACACGATGTCGAAGCTGCGAAATCCGTTGGTATTCCTTGTTTCCTTGTCACCACGGGTTCTAATACTCGGGAGGAACTTGCCAAACATCAAGTCCCGGATCACCACATTTTCGATAATTTATACGAACTGGGAAAAAACCTTTTCAAACTCGATTATCCCCATTAATTTTGATACGTGGCAGATGAACAATTAACGGGTACACTCGAGCGCATCCTCTATTACAATGAGGAGAACTTTTATTGCGTTGGAGAACTGCGTGTCAATAAATCTAATGCCTCAATCACGATAACGGGTAACTTTCCTAGCATCCAGTGTGGTGAAACGTTACAAATCTCGGGTAACTGGACCACCAACCCTCAATACGGTAAACAATTTCAGGTCAAGGAGCACAAATCCACCTTACCGTCTACCGTCTACGGCATTCGAAAATACTTGGGCAGTGGTCTCATTCCTGGCGTGGGCAAAACGTACGCGGAAAAAATCGTAGACTGTTTTAAGGAAAAAACACTCGAAATCATTTCCCACGAATCCGCTCGTCTCAAGGAGGTTCCGGGTATCGGTGCCCAACGTGCCAAAAAAATTAAAAAGGCTTGGGATGAGCAACACTCCCTCCGCGAGGTTCTTCTTTTCTTGAAAACTTATGGGGTCGGTACCGCGCAATGCCTTCGTCTCGTAAAGGTTTATGGCGACAATGCTCAAGAAATCCTTCGTAACGATCCTTATCGTGTCGCGAAAGAAATTTCAGGTATCGGATTCAGAACAATCGATAAAATCGCCCTCAACATCGGCTTGGCAAACGATAATCCTGCCCGTATCGATGCGGGTATCCATTTTTACTTAAGTGAGCGTGAATCAGATGGTCATACGTGTTGCCCTATTGAATTATTGGAAAATGGAGCCTCAGAGCTCCTGCAAACGGATCTCACTAAGGTCGCTAACCGCATCCAGGTGCTTGTAAATAACAACACTCTTGTTTATTTAGATAGTATCGCATCTGTCCAATTGCCCATACTCCATAAGGCCGAAAGTGTTATCTGCCAAAGCATCCACTCATTGGATCAGGTTCCTTCTCAATTACCTTCTATTATCATCGATAAGGCCATCGCATGGGCTCAGGAAAAGGCTGGTTTCACGTTTGCTCCAGAACAGGAAAAGGCCATAAGGCTCTCGCTCGAAAACAAGGTCAGCATCTTGACGGGTGGGCCGGGTACGGGTAAAACCACTATCTTGCGTGCCATTGTCGAAATCTTAAAGGCCAAAAAGGTTTCTATTTTATTGGCCGCACCCACTGGCAGAGCCGCCCAACGTCTCCAGGCCGCCTCGCGTCACTTTGCGCAAACAATCCACATGCTCCTTAAGTATGACTCCAAGAAGGGGCAGTTTACCCACAATCTGGCCAACCCCCTAAGAGCAGACTTTGTTATCGTAGACGAGTGTAGTATGTTAGATACCAAACTTGCCTCATCTCTTTTTCAAGCAATCCCCCCGCAATCTCATTTACTCCTCGTGGGCGATGTCCACCAGTTACCGTCTGTTGGGCCGGGTAAAATCCTAGAAGATCTTATTGAGCATGGCAATGTACCGCTCATAGCCTTGAACAAGGTATTTCGTCAGAAAAAGCAAAGTTCTATTGTCACAACAGCCCACTCTATTCTTAGTGGTCAATCGGGGGCTCCTAATATTATTAAAAGCGGAGAACCGCTAAAACTGGATTCCGACCTCCAATTCATCTACGCCACCACGCCTGAAGAGTGTGTCCAACGAATCACTCAACTTTGGAAAACGGATCTCCCGAATCACTATTCGGCACATCCGCTTAAGGATATTCAGGTTCTAGCCCCTTTACACAAGGGAATAGCGGGCATCGAAAACCTTAACCGTGAACTCCAGATTGCTTTAAATCAAAACCATGCGCCCGCTATCCAGATCGGCCATACCACGTATAAGGTCGGGGATAAGGTCCTCCAAACGCGCAACAACTATGATAAGGGCATCTTCAATGGGGATCTGGGTATAATCCTTAATATTGATAAAGAGAACTACACGATAGATATCGCTTTCGAACGACATCAGGTAACGCTCGAACGCCTCGACATGCCTGATATTTCCCTTGCTTACGCCATCACTATCCACAAATCCCAAGGGAGTGAATTCCCCTACGTCATCATTCCGCTTTTAAAACACCATTTTATCATGCTGCAGCGCACGTTGCTCTATACCGCTATCACAAGAGGCAGAAAAAAGGTGTTTATAGTAGGAGACCCTACCGCCTATGCCATGGCCGTCAATAACGTTGTCGTCAATAATCGGCAAACCCACCTACGCCAAAAATTCACCCACTTGGCAAATAACACGCAACCTCAGTTAGCGACTCAAGGCTAGGGCTCCTTTTTTCGCTTCCTCAACGCATTCTTCATCAGGCGGTACCTGCTTTAATGCGTAAGCCATATCGAACAATCCAGCTTTCACCCCATCCATACTCTCTTCATGGAAGGTTCTCAGACCGCTGTTTCTGGCAATACGAAGCAAGTCCCGACTATCTCTACCGTCTCGTAATGCTTTCTTAAAACGTTCATTTGGGAAAAGAAATTCAAACAACGCCGCATACCCATGCCAACCACTGCGATTACACTGGGTACACCCTTCCTTGCTTTTCCGATATACAGAACCATACCAACCTATGCTTTTTTGCAGTAGATCGATTTCTTCGTCCTCGGGCGTATAGGGTTCTTTGCAATACTCGCACAGTTTCCTCAATAACCTCTGCGAACAAGATACTTTCAGCGCATTCGTGAACATCGAACGGCTAACCCCCAACGCAAGTATGCGTTCAATACCTTCTATCGCATTATGCGCATACGTGCCGGCCAATACCAAATTATTGAATAACGCCGCGTCAAGTGCCAATTGCGCGGTCTCATCGTCTTTCACTTCCCTAATCATTAATATTTCGGGTCTCTGTTTTAAGGCTGCTCGGCACGCAGAAGCAAAATCCGGCTCTGCCGGAATCACTCCGGCATTCAATTGCAAGAAGCTATGCGAATAATCCACAGCTCGAATCACTTTGTCTGTTCCTTCAAACCAATTCAGACCGGCGTAAAGGGTCGTGGATAACCCCGCCTTATAAGGGCTTGAGTGTAATAACAAACCTGCATCTGCTTCCAAAAATTTTACATATTCATCTAACTGATACTCTTTAATCCCTAACTCCGCTAACTTGGGCGATACCCAAGACTGCTCAACCGGTTCCAGTAAAAGACTTTGATGATGATTTAATATAGCCGATGTGACTCTAAAATAATATGTCTTATCTCCTTCTTCAGAATAAGCTAATACAGATTCATGAGGGTGCATCGGGTTTCCATCGTCCATGTTCGCAAGCTTACGCACATCATCAATTAGCTCTTTCCCCACTTTGTACGGCACTTCTTCTTGCTTCAAAGGTTTCGCGTCCAAACGATACAGGATTTTGTACGATCCAATATCCGGTTCAATTAAAACGGTGTCGACCATCATGCCGTAAATGGCTTTTAAAAAGGGCTCTGTAACTTTAGTGCGAAATGGACTTCCGGATAGCTGTATCGCCTGCTGGGGCATCCACTCCGTGGGCTTTTTCTCTTTTGAAGGAAAAATTAAGGGGGTAGTAGACTTCTTAACGCGCAACTTCTTGGCATCCGTCTCCTCTTCACTTAGATAATGCTCTATGTCCTTCTCTAATGCCAATAGTATAGACACTTTTAGCTTCGTTTTGTCTTTTACTGCCTGTATCAAATCTAGATTAAAGGGGTTCGTGACCGCTACAACCACGCGTCCGTCAAACATGCTCACGGGCAGCATCTTGTTTTTCTCGCAAAAGTCACGTGGTAACAGATTAAATAGCTCATGATTCATCTCAAACCGATTTGCCAAAAATGGGTTAAGACTGAGGGATAAAGATTTAGCCACTAGAATTTCAAGATCGCTTATACCGAAATCTTTTTTTAGTAATCCTTCCATTTCCTCGCCGGAAAGACCATCGGCCGCACTCAGTGCTTTCTCCTTCCCGTCTGCTGTTAAACTATTTAAAGCGAACAGCTTTTCTAATATAGCTAAATGAATCCTCGGTAGCGTCATCTCTTTTAATACTTTGAAATATCCAATAGCTCAGGGTAAAACAGGTCGTTATTTACGGTTTGATCACTCCCAAATCCAAGTGATTCCAGAAAATCTTTCTCTGCTAAACTATTCTGCTTCAAATAACGGTTCACATGCTCTTTCTGGCGCCCAATCAGGTAATCCTTCATACTCTGTAAATCTGTAATGCCGTTCTTCAGCTTTATATAATTCGTTAACTGTTCCGCGGTTACAGGTCCTTCTTTTGCGGCCTTAACAGCCATACCGATTACTTCTTTTAACTCGCTGTAGTTTCTCGGCCAATCATAATTTAATAATGCGGATATCGCTTCCGGGGTAAATTGGCCACGCTCTGGCGCTTTCGCTTCTTTCGCGAATTCTTTAGCAAACCGAAATGCGTATAGCGCCAAATCGGTTAACCGTTCATGCAGGGGGAGCACTTCCACCAGGTTCATCTTGATGTAAACTGCAAGCTCATGCTTAAAATCATCTTCAAGTGACTTTACAGAAGCTTCATCTAGCAAATAAACAAATAATATCGGTTGCCCGTCATCCAGATCATAGGGTCCTTCCTTTAAGGAATTTAATGCATAATAGTGAACGTCTTGCTGCACGTTTAGTAAATTATCAATGACAACGATCGGCGATTTTTCTTCATGAGAGGTCACTTTTTCAATAAAATCTTTATCGCCTGCAGCAGATAAATCCGAAGCCGAAATCCATTTCACTTTAGTGGTGTCTAGACCACGCCATACCCCTATTTGCCGAATAATTAGCTCCTTTTCTGCTCCCTTATGAAGCGCCAAAAATATAGAATTATCTTCCGCCACTTTCTTCTGTAACTGAGAGACCCATCCGGATTGCCACCCCCTAAACGATGGCAAATAGGCCAGTTCTTCATTCGATAAGGCGTTATCAAATATATTACCGTCAATCCGATCCTTCGCGGATACACCTTCCTCCGCACCACTGCCTCTATTCTCTTCATCGGATGTCTGCCGCAAATGTCCTATCAAATCCAAAAAAACATCCAAATTAAAGGGTTTTTCCATAAGCAGCGATATACCGGTGTTCGCAATCTGTACCATGTCTTGTATATTCCAATGCGAAGCTACCATAACAACTGGTAAACTCGCATTCACCGTCTTCACATTTTTTAACATCTCGACAGCGGCTTTTCCTTGTAACGCCTCGTCCGCAAAAATAATCAAATAATCACAGGCCCCCAAATCCCCAAATAAGGGTTCTACTTCCGTTTCAAATTGCACGCGAAACCCTTCAGCTTCTAACTGACTCCGTAGTGTTTCCGCATGCGTAGGGTATTTATCCAGTAGAAGAATTTTTTCTGCCATGAAGTGGGGTGTGGGTCTAAACATTATACTAAGGCAATACCGCGTAAACGCAAGATTATCTTTGCCCTGCCATATAGGATGCGTGTTTAAAACTACCCAAATTATTTTTTGTATAAGTATCCAAGTACTCTAAATCTGGAAATTGTATTACAATCTTGCAAATCTACTACATAACAATTAATGTCTTCACCTATGAACCAGAAACTCGCTGACTGTATCAATCGTTATCCTGTTTTGATGAATTGTGCCGAAGCCATCCAAATGGCCTATGAGCGCATTCGTGAGGTCTATCAGGACCACGGAAAGCTTCTTATATGCGGTAATGGTGGCAGTGCTGCCGATGCAGACCATATTTCAGGCGAGCTTCTAAAGTCTTTTTCCATTCAACGCCCAATTGACGACTCTTGGCGTGAACGTCTAGGGGATGATTTAGCAGACAACCTGCAAGGCGCCCTTCCTGCAATCCCCCTCCCAGTCTTTTCTTCCCTCATGACTGCTTTTGCCAATGATTGTGATCCCCTTTACGTCTTTGCGCAGCTCACCTGGGGTCTCGGAAGGCCAGGGGATGCTCTCCTTTGCATTTCCACTTCCGGTAATTCCAAGAACGTCATCAAAGCCGCACAGGTCGCCCAAGCAAAGGGTCTCCACTGCATCGGCCTAACTGGCGCTTCAGGGGGTAAGTTAAAGGAGCTCACAGACATTTGTATTTGCGTTCCGGAAACAGAAGTGTTTAAAATCCAAGAGCTACACCTCCCCATCTATCACACTTTGTGTATGATGCTCGAAGATACCTTCTTTAAAAATGAAATTACAGTTCCCGAAAATACAGGAAACTAAAATTCTTGAATTTGCCAAAACAATTCAGGAAATTGGGGGAAGAGCCGTTTGTGTTGGTGGCTGCGTTCGAGATGCTCTCTTAGGGCAAGAACCCAAGGATATTGATATCGAGGTCTTTGGTGTTGACCCTCAGATTTTGGAAGAAGCTCTTTCCCAAAGATACGAGGTCTTACCGATTGGCAAAGACTTTGGTGTCCTTTCTATAAAACAATATAACATAGATGTTTCTGTCCCTCGTAAGGAATTTAAGCGCGGGGAGGGGCATAGGGGTTTTCAAATAAATGCTGATCCTAACCTTTCTTTTAAGGACGCGGCCGCTAGGCGAGATTTTACCATAAATGCTATCTCTTGGGATCCTCTTACCGATGAGCTTATAGACCCTTACTATGGTCTCGAGGATCTGCAGAATAAGATTCTGCGGCACACCTCCCCCAAATTCACAGAGGACCCTCTCCGTGTCCTTCGTGGCATGCAATTCATCGCTCGTTTCGAATTGACTCCGGACAAGCATACAGTTGCCCTTTCTCGGGGCATTTATCCCGAAAACCTTTCCAAGGAACGTATCTTCGAAGAGTGGAAAAAGCTGATCTTGCTTGGCAAAAAACCTTCTCTCGGGCTTAAGTTTTTAAAGGATACTCACTGGGTAATCCACTTCCCAGAGCTCGAAAATCTTATCGATTGCGCCCAGGATCCAGAATGGCATCCCGAGGGCGATGTGTGGTCTCATACGCTTTATTGTATGGATGCGTTTGCGAACGAGCGAATAGGCGATGAATTCGAAGATCTCGTAGTCGGCCTCGCCGTCCTTTGTCACGACTTCGGTAAGCCGGACACCACTATCTACGATGAGGCCAACTATCGTCTGCGTTCCCCAGGGCACGATATCGCAGGGGAAGCTCCCACACGTTCTTTTCTTAATTCCATGACGGATTACAAGGATCTCATAGAATCTGTTATTCCCTTGGTAGTCCACCACCTTCGCCCTGTTGACCTTTTCAAAGCCCAGTCCACGGACTCCGCCATAAGGCGTCTTTCCCGAGTCGTCCGCCTCGATCGGCTCATGCGAGTCGTCAGTGCAGACATGCAAGGCCGGCCCCCAAAACCAAACACTGCCCCAGAGGTTAATAAATGGCTCATGGAAAGAGCTGAAGCCCTTGACATCAAAAACAAGGCACCCGATCCCATTATTCGTGGCCGCCACTTAATCGCCTTGGGCATGAAACAAGGTGCCGAATTTCGCCCGCTCCTGGATTCCTGCTACGAGGCTCAAATCGAAGGCATCTTCTCCACCGAAGAAGACGGCCTGAAATTCCTAAAGGCCACAATGGCCGAAAGCGGTATTACGATATAATGATCAAAAAATAAACAGGAAAAAATTCGGCTCTATGAGTTTCCTGACTCCCATGAAGGCCTAGCCAAATTTTAATAAGCTCAAAAGTCCTGGAGGTAATACCATGGCTTTTTTATTGAATCTCAAGTTGTCTTTCTTCATTTTAATAGTCTTATGACTACAACCATAGATGCCAATACAGCCCAAACAATTTCCCTAAATTTATTCGAACGCGCCCAAAAAGTCATCCCCGGAGGTGTCAATTCCCCTGTCCGTGCTTTTCGTTCAGTTGGCGGCGCCCCTTTCTTTACTCAATCCGCTAATGGCGCCATTTTAACCACCGTTGATGGCATAAACTTAATCGATTTCGTGTGCACGTGGGGTCCCGCGATCCATGGTCATAACAATCGCAATATCCAGGAAGCCATCCAAACCGCCTTAAACAAGGGCACCAGCTTCGGAACGCCTAACCCTTACGAAGTTGAAATCGCTGAACTGATTACAGCGGCGATCCCTTCTGTTGAAAAAATTAGAATGGTGAATAGCGGCACAGAGGCCACAATGTCTGCAATTCGTCTCGCAAGAGGCTTTACGGGGCGTGATAAAATTATCAAATTCGAAGGCTGCTACCATGGCCACGCAGACGCACTACTCGTCAAAGCGGGCTCAGGAGCACTAACCTGTGGTTGCCCGGATAGCGCAGGTGTTCCCAAGTCCTTCACGGAACATACCATCGTCCTCCCGTTAGATAACCTCGAAGCCGTAGCGCTCGCATTTAAACAATACAAAAACGAAATCGCGGCCATCATTCTAGAGCCCTACCCTGCAAACTGTGGTTTACTCCTTCCTCGAGAGGGCTATTTAAGGGGTCTTCGAGAGCTTTGTACTGAAAATGGCACTGTGCTTATTTTCGATGAAGTCATGTCGGGCTTCCGGGTCGGCTTTGGTGGCGTTCAGGAAAGGGAAAACATTGTACCAGACTTAACTACATTTGGCAAAATTATCGGTGGCGGGCTCCCTGTCGGCGCATTTGGTGGCAAACAAGAGATCATGAATTACCTCGCTCCTCTTGGCCCTGTTTACCAAGCAGGCACGCTTAGCGGAAACCCTTTGGCCATGGCCGCTGGTATAGCAGCACTCAGGCTCCTCCAGTCCGAAAATCCCTACGATCGCTTGGATAAAGCCGGCAAACAATTAGCTCAAGAACTCTTAACCGTTGCCCAACAAAAGGGCATTCCATTACAAATCCCCCAAGTCGGCTCCATGTTCGCCCTCTTCTTTAACGAAACTCCGGCTAGAGACTACGCAACCGCGATCGCTTCAGATAAAGCTATGTTTAATAAAGTCTTCCATTATGCATTGGATAATGGTGTTTATTTGCCGCCTTCTGCATACGAAACTTGCTTCATCAGCACTGCTCATAATCCTGACGTTATGAACAAAGCCATAGACATCCTCTCAAGGGCCATCAAGTCGCTTTAAATACATTTACTCAGAGCGCAACGCCTGTATCGGGTCAAGCTTAGAGGCTTGCCTCGCGGGATAGTACCCAAAGAAAAGACCTATTGCCGTAGAAACGCCTAACCCTAGCCATATCGCCGGTGGAGAGACTAAAAAATCCCATCCGTTTGTTATTGAAAAAACATACGAAGCACCAACGCCCATACCAATACCAATAAGCCCGCCAACGATACACAATACAAGGGCTTCTATAATAAACTGTAATTGTATATCACGTTGAAGCGCCCCCAAAGCTCGTCGAATACCTATCTCTTTCTTGCGTTCGGTTACTGAAACAAGCATAACGTTCATCACACCCACGCCTCCCACGATCAGCGAAATACCCCCAATCGCGCCCAAGAAAATGGTGATCATCTGCATCTGCGATTCCATCTGCTTAATAATCTCTTCAGCAGTATTCACTTCAAGATTCAAAGCTGGATCACGCAAATGAAAATAGTTTTTAATATCCTCGGTAACTTGTTGAGGCGGATATTCTTTATTCATGCGCACGAGTATGTAAGCGACTTCTGGCTTATCAAACACTCTACTGTACGTACTGTAGGGAATCAAAACAGATTGATTTGCATAAAACGGCCGCATCGAGCCTCTTGGTGCATCACCAAGCATCCCAATGATGGTAAATAGCTTATCATTAATCCGGATATGCTCTCCAATAACATCCATCGCACCTTTTTCTTTAAGATCATCTGCCACTTCTTTCCCAATAATCATGAAATTCATATTCTGATCCAAGGGGGATAAAAAACGGCCTTTATCGAGTTTAAAACGATTTATAGGAAGAAAATTATCAATCACTGCCAAAATAGAAGCAGAAACATCTTTGCCATGAAAGGTCATAGATGAGCCCGTTTGCCCCACAGGTGAAGAATCAACAACGCTATCTAAGTATTGCGAAAGTTCCATTGCCTGTTGAAAATCAATCTGCGGGCCTTTGTCTCCTCCTCCAAAACCAAAGCCGCCGCCCCCCCAGCCTTTTCGAACAACGATATAATCTGTTCCTAATTCAAGAAAGCTCTTCAGCGAATTTGCTTTAAATATAATTCCTATAGAAACAAGCGCAATAACGGCGCCAATACCAATAACAATCCCTAACAACGCAAGAAAACTGCGCTGCTTCGATGAAATGAGGCTGCGAAATGCCATCCCTATATTTGCCTTCACCATCATTTCTTTGTATCGTTTATAATGAAGCCATCCGAAAGAGAAACAATCCGCGGGCAGCGTTTCGCAATGTCCGGGCTGTGCGTAATGATCACAACCGTAATACCGGACTCCTTATTCAATCGAATAAACAAGTTCATAATATCATCACTTGTCTTCACATCCAATGCTCCCGTAGGTTCATCTGCTAAAATAAGGTTTGGTGTTCCAACCAACGCGCGCGCAATCGCAACTCGTTGCTGCTGACCTCCGGAAAGCTCATTGGGCTTATGGTGCTCACGGTCTTCCATAGACACCAATTTCAACATCTCTCGGCTGCGCGCTTGCATATCAGCTTTAGTCATTCCCCTATACTGCAGGGGTACATAAACATTCTGAAGTACATCAAGTCTCGCCAGAAGATTATATTGCTGGAAAACAAATCCTATATTTTTGTTTCTCAGTGTAGATAGTTCATTATCCGAACATTCCGCAATCGTACGGCCTTCTATTCTATACTCACCGCTCGTGGGTCTATCCAATAGCCCTAATATATTCATCAAGGTCGTTTTTCCACAACCGGATGTCCCTATAATAGAAATGAGCTCTCCTTCGTTAATCTTTAAAGATATACCTTTGAGGGCAGGAACCGTTACCGGGCCCAGATAGTAGTTTTTGACAACGTTGTCTAGTTCTATTACAGGGGTATCCACAATAAAAAATTATAGCAGTAAAATGGTATCGCCGGAGTTTAACCCATTGACAATTTCAACGGTACCGGTAACGGGTGTCGTTATCCCTGTCTCTACCTGCACTTTCTCCGGTTGAGTTGCCCCCTCTGTTATACGATAAACAAATTTGCCTTCTCGGGTAATCTGCACCGCTCGGAAGGGTACCATCAACGCATTCGGATTAGTATAGGTATTAATAGACAGATAAGCAGACATCCCTAATTTAACCGCTTTGCGTTGTTCGTCGGTCAAGGGATCCGTAGTTACTTTTATTTCAAACTGGGGTTTTCTACCAGAAGACTTTGCTTCAGATGAAACATACGTCACTTCACCGTGCAGGGTAACTCCTTTAAAACCATCCCCTGTAATAGTCACGTCTTGCCCGGGGCGCACTTGATTGACTTCGATTTCATCTACGGTACTGGATACACTCAATCGAGACAGGTCAGCAATAGATAGGAATATCGCATCTTCCGCTACACTGATACCGCGTTCTACATTCTGCACAACACCGCCTTGGTCCTTACTGCCACTACTACTCGCAAGTGGTTTAATAGCAACTCCTGGAACTGGGCTGTACAAAATAGCACGCTCCAGTTTACCTTTTAACTGCGTTTCCTTAAGCTTGGCATTCTGCCAATCATAATCTTTGAAAAGAATTTCTTGCGGGTTACCTTCTTGTCTTGTCGCTTCCAAGGATTCATTAGCTTTTAAAAGAGCATCTTCCGAGGAAGCAATCTTGCGTTTCGCGGCATCTAAGTCGCGCTTACTAATCGCACCTTTATTATAAAGTAACTGCGATGATTCATACTCGTCTTTTGCTAACGCAAGCTCATCTTCCGCTTTTGCTAGAGACCTATAGGCTTCCGTCATCTTACTCCCCTTTTCCCAATTTTTTATTTTTAGGAGGTCTTGCTTTTTCTTAATTTCGTCAACTTGAGCCGTTCTATACTCGGATTCTATCTTAGTACTATCAAGCTCTATAAGCTTCTGCCCTTTTTCAACCGTAGATCCAAATTGAAAATTAACGTCTTTAATAATGCCCGCAAAGGGAGCAAATACATTCACCATCTGCGCCGGTTGCAAAATACCCGATGTCGTTAAAGGCAGGGTTACAGGCTGTGGTGTAACCGTATAGCGTTCATACGTTTGTCCTTGTTCTGTGCTAAATGTAGGGGCTTTCGTTGGCACATACGCTGGGCTAGAGCTCGAAGAGCTAGATGGCCATAAAAAATAAAAAATGATCAGAACAACAACCCCAATAAAGGTAAATCCTATGTTCCTCACTTTTCGTATACGCTTGGAGGTCTCTTCTATCTTTTGAGACTTCTCATCAAGCTGCATAAAGGCTTTTTGCAAATCACTATTCTGGGTCTTGATCTCTTCGATTAATTTCTTTTCGCGGTCTCTGGTCGTCAACAGTTCTCCAAACAAAACTGTATTTTCTATAGAAATACCGGCTTGCGCAGACATCGCTTCCACAAACGTCAGGTCATCGTGCGTAAATGCTCCTTCTTTCTTGTTAATCAATTCAATAACACCTATGCGATCTTTCTTCTCATTGGAAATAGGAACAATCAAAAGGGACTTGATTTGATCTTTAGCAACCGTGTCCACTTTGGGATCAAAGTCTTTATCTTTAGATACATCAGGGATTATATAAGGCCTAAGCTCATCAAGAGATTTCCCTACAAGACCTTTCCCCAAGGGAAATTGAAGTTCCATTACTTCTATATCTTTGCCCGCCCGATTAAACAACATCTGATCATCCGCATCGTATAGATACACAATAACATTCTCCGCCATTGTAAATCGGGTAATACGATCAACGATGAGGTCAAGGAGCTCGTTGATATTATGGGGCTTATACTGGTCTAATTCCATTCCGTTACTGTCCTTACTATACTACATAACATATTAATAATCAAGTCGAAGGAGGGGGCATTCCGGACTGTGCCCGAATGCGCTTACTTTGAGCCGCACGCTCATCTATATTAATCTGTAAGGTGTCTAGTAAGGTACCTAGCCGTCTATCAAACTCTACAAGGTTATTTAAATAGGTAATCTTTGCCGTTAATTCCGTATTTTCTGTAGTAACATAATTATCCTGTGTGGTAACGAGCTCAAAATTAGTAATCAAACCGGCATTAAATCGTATCTCTGCCACCTCTAAATCCTCTGCGTTTAAGCGCGTATTCTCCTTAGCAAATTGTACTCGTTTGTAATTGTTTTCAATCGTACGCATTTGCTTGATAACGTCAGCCTTCAAATTATCCAGTGTGTTTTGAAAATCAATACGAGCTTTTCGCATCGCTATTTTCGCATTCAAATAAGAGGTAGCACGATCTCGCTTATTTAAGGGAATGACAAGATTCAGGCCCAAGCTCCATGTCTTACGTTTCATATCAGCTGCATTGTAAGTAGCTAGCCCCCATGTGCGCCCAGCATTCCCATTAGAAGCAATACTACCAGTAAACCCTAAATCCCATAGCAACCCGTCTTTCGCTTCTTTTAGGGAAAGCTCAGCGTTGCGAAGCGCTATGAGTGCCTGTTGGTATGAGGGATCATTCTCATAAACGATTTCCATAGCATCTTCAAGCGAGGGTAATTGGGGTTCTTCCACTTGCAAATCAATAATGGGTAACAGGGGTATCCCGGTATCCATATTCATGAAGCGCAATAGGTCTATTCGAGCATCGTCCGTTGTATTCTCTACCTCCAGCAGTTGAAGTTCTCTGCTCGCTATAGCAGCACGGCTTTTTATCAAATCGTTTTTCGCAAGCCTACCCGCTTCTACAAGTGCTTCTTGTTGCTCAAGTCTTATTTTTTCTCGCTCAAAGGATCGTCGTTGAATCTTCAGCGATTCTATCTGGTTTATATATGAACGATACCGCGTAATCGCCGTCTGTATATTCGTCATTAAGGTTGATTTTAACGAAAGCACATTACCTTGTTCTGTCAAATAGGCTCTTGTCAGCGAAAGTGTACCCATCGTAAATCCCCCTCCTTTTAACAGGGGTTGAGTAAATCCTAGGCTAAAGCCGTCAGAATAAGTAGATCGTTTCGCTTCTTTCCCCAAAAGCGTGGTGCTCTTATTCCAGGCAAAATTTAAGCTTCCTCCTGTTTTAAGGGCTTGAGTCCATGCTGTTGAAACATTAGCAGACCCACTTTCTGCTTTCGATGTGGGCGTTATCGCGTGTGTCCATGAGGGGCCAATTGTCAGGGTGCCTTGTGGATTAAAAGCATGCTCCGCGTTTACCAGAGCATTCTTCTGGGTGATGCGGTCAAGGTACGAATTGTCTATCGTCTGGTTCTGTCTCAGCGTCATTGCTATACACTCTTCAAGCGTCATATAGTAACCGTTCTCTATATCGATCACGGCATGAGTGCTCACCATCAATACTGAAAGGCCAAAAGCGATGAATAGAGCTTTAAAAATGAGCTGCATAGTTGTTGATTAGACTTTTTTGCAAAATGGGTATGCGCAAGATTATTAACAAAGTAGGCCTGGGAGTAAAGGTTTTTTGATTAGGCAAAACGCGTTTGATTATTTAAGCGGTCGCAATCACTGGTGCCGTTCACCTGTCCACTTTACAAATTGCTGGTCTCCCGTATTGATCGCATCAATAACGGTTCTCTTCGCATATAGCGTCTGATCTAAAAAAACAGCTGGCATTCCTTTTAAATCGTATTCAAAGACCTTTGCTTCTACAGGGCATTCCCTGGCTAACGCGCGCTGTGGCATCATCCATACAGCTTTTCCAGATAATTTAACCAACTCTGCTTCGCTTAGTTCTTTAAACTTCCCGTCTTCAAAAACATTCCATAGCTTATTTCGCGATGGGCTAATGATATAACCCACTTCTGCTTTAAATTTTGTTTTTATCACGGCTTCCACAAACGCAAAGCTTTGGTAGGCATAAATGGGAATTGATTGAAGCTCGGGGAGCGTTTTCCAGGTTCGTATCGCCATCGCAACTAAGCGTATCCCTAAGATAGAACCGGGGCCTTCACAGTAAATGATCCCGTTCAAATCTTTCAACTGTAGCTGTGCCTCTCTCAAACAATCAGCAACACACGAAAACAAGCATTCTAGCGCGTGTTCTTGCGAGTTTTTAAATGATAACCACACACCCTCTTCCCAAATCCCAACTTGGATCACCGATGAGCTCGCGTCTAATATCAATTGTGCTGCCATAAAATATTACCTGCTATTAAAATATTTTTTTAGCTAGCATTCAACTTTATTCAAAATCATAATCATAACTGATGAAGGCCATGGTATTTCATAAACCGGGCACCCCGCTCACACTGGAAGAGATCCCTACTCCAAAACCACTAGAAAATGAGGTGCTAGTAAGGGTTCGCGCATGCGGGGTCTGTCGCACAGATCTCCATATCGTAGATGGCGATCTCCCGGAGCCTGCGCTTCCGCTTGTTCTAGGTCATCAGGTGGTGGGGGAAATAATTGAGTGTGGTAAAAATGCTAAAAAATTCAAGCGGGGTGATCGTATCGGCATCCCTTGGCTAGGTGGTACTTGTCACCATTGCTATTACTGTGACCATGATCAGGAAAACTTATGCGATAAACCGGTCTTCACGGGCTATCAGAAAAATGGGGGATATGCCGAATACACAACGGCAAATGAGGATTATTGCTTCTTATTGGATAATGATTACTCCGATATCGAGGTCGCTCCTTTATTATGCGCGGGTCTAATCGGTTATCGCTCTTATCGCATGGCTGGAGGGGGTAAACGTATTGGTTTTTATGGCTTCGGTGCGGCAGCCCATATCCAGGCTCAACTAGCCGTACATGAGGGCAAGGAGCTCTACGCGTTCACGCGTCCGGGGGATACCGCAACCCAGGACTTTGCGTTAACATTGGGCGCAGCGTGGGCCGGTGGCTCCGATCAAGCTCCTCCGGCTGAGCTCGATTCCGCTATCTTATTCGCCCCGGTGGGTGAGCTCGTTCCGGTTGCCTTAAAAGCACTCCGTAAGGGGGGCATAGTGGTCTGTGCGGGTATCCATATGTCAGACATTCCTTCTTTTCCTTACGAAATCCTTTGGGGGGAGCGTAAACTTCAATCCGTCGCTAATCTCACTCGTCAGGATGGTCACGAATTTTTGGCCCTTGCTCCCCAGGTTCCTATCAGGGTTGAATCGCGCGTATTTCCGCTAGAGGAGGCAAATCAGGCTATCGATGCCATCCGTAAGGGCAAATCTCATGGAAGCGTGGTATTGACACTCAATTCTTAATATTATTTATTGACCCTATAAATTTAATTAAAAAACATCATGCAAATTCCTTCCGAAATCCGTTCTCAAATCGAAGAAATAACGCGCAGAGCCGGTTACTTATGGAGGTTTCTTTGACGTCGCGAATAAACAAAAAGAAATAGAGGTTCTCGAGCAAAAAATGAGTGTCCCCACTTTCTGGGACAGCCAGGAAAATGCACATCAGGTGATCAACGAAGCCAATAAGCTAAAAGCTGTCGTCGTCCCCGTTATCGCTTTTCAAAACGAGGTAAATGACCTCGATACGCTTATCGAATTAATCGAAGAGCTCCCCGAAGAGGAAGCAGAGGGCTATCTTCAAGAAATCCAACAAACCGCTACAAATTTAATAGAAAAGGTTGATAAAATTGAACTCGAATCTTTCTTAAGTGGTCCTCTGGATAAAAATAATGCCATCATGAGTGTCCACGCGGGCGCAGGTGGTACGGAATCTTGTGACTGGGCAGACATGCTTTTAAGAATGTATCTTCGCTGGGCAGAACGCCAAGGCTTTCAAACCGAAATTCAAGACATCCAGGCAGGAGAAGAAGCTGGCATCAGTAGGGCCACTTTCCGCATCATCGGTCCAAACGCATACGGCTATTGTAGAGCAGAACGGGGTGTCCATCGTCTCGTTCGTATCAGTCCGTTTGATTCTAATAAACGTCGTCACACTTCTTTCTCTTCCGTAGACGTAATCGCCGAAATCGAAGATGACATTCCCATGGAAATCAGGGACGAAGATCTGCGTATAGACACCTATCGTGCTAGCGGCGCAGGCGGCCAACACGTTAACAAAACAGAATCCGCGATCCGCATCACTCACTTACCTTCCGGTATCGTGGTCACTTGCCAAAATGAGCGTTCCCAGCACAAAAACAAGGCTTCTGCCATGAAGAACCTTAAATCTAGATTGTACGAAAAGAATCTGGACGAAAAACGAGCCGAAATGGAGCGTTATTACGGCCCCAAGGGTGAAATCGGCTGGGGTAACCAGATCCGAAACTACGTCTTCCAACCTTACCAAATGGTCAAGGACTTGCGCACCGGCGCCGAATCAGGCAACGTCCAAAACGTCATGGACGGCGATATTCAAGGTTTTATAGAGGCCTGGCTCCGTGCCGGCTGCCCAATGACTCGAAATAAAGATATTAATGTTGATCTCTAATGATTACTTGTTCCATGCCCCAAGCACTCTCCTATAACTATTTAAAGGAAACGTTTGACCGTCAGGTCCTCTTTCACGAAAAGGCTTGGAGACTCTCTCCCAATCCGCTCCTGCTCTCAGAGGAACAAACTGACATGATCAAACAGATCGGCCAGGCTTGTCTCGAATTCTATCAAGTGCTGGACATCCTCTACACGCGTTCTAAAACAGGCAAAAACTTACTTCGCAACAAGGAACACTACGCGTCCTGGATCGCTGATTACTACGACTTGGGTAAGCCAAAATTCCTTAAAGAGCACAATAGCCATAAGGTCAACAAGCGTTCTACTCCAAGCATCATTAGGCCGGATTTACTCATCACAGAAGATGGTTTTGCGCTAACAGAGCTGGATTCTGTCCCTGGAGGCATCGGCTTAACCGCTTTCCTAAACCAACTTTATAAAAGCGCTGGCTTCCCGGTAATAGAATCAGAGGGCGGCATGGTCACGGGTTTCTACAATGCCGTTGTTCCCGAAAATTTAATCGAGCAAAATCCGCTCGTCCTCATTGTCGTCAGTGACGAATCTGCTACTTATCAACCCGAATTCATCTGGCTATCCGAACAACTCCAAGCACTGGGAAAGAACATCCACTGTGCCCACCCGGATGAGATTAAACGAGGCTCTTCCGGTCTACTCTGGAGGAATGATCAAAAGATCGATGTGATCTACCGCTTTTTCGAGCTCTTTGACTGGGCAAATGTTTCTTGCGCAGACATTATTTTAGAAGCCGTAGAAGCAGGCGAAGTAATCGTCTCCCCTCCCATGAAAACCTACCAGGAGGAAAAAATGAGTCTCGCGTTCTTCCATCACCACGCTTTGCAAGAGTTCTGGAAGGAAAATTTATCAAAGCACGCCTTTAAACTATTACAAAAAATCATCCCGCAAACCTGGATCGTAGACCCGGTCGAACTCCCTCCGTCCGCTGTCTTGGATGCTCCTTGGGTAAACGGCAAGCCCATCTATGAATGGATGCAACTAGCCGACGCTTCCCAAAAGGAGCGTTCTTGGATTCTTAAGACCAGCGGCTTCCATGAAAGTGCCTGGGGAGCCCGTAGCGTCGTCTATGGCAGCGATAGCTCTCGCCTTGAATGGGAAAAAGCACTCAGAAAAGCAATCACTCAAAGCAGTTCCTCGTTATCTGTCTTGCAAGAATACAAAAAACCCGTTTTACTAACTCATGAGGTATATGATGAAACGGGAACTCAACTCATTGCGCAAAATGGAAGAGTAAGACTCTGTCCCTATTTCTACATAAACAATGAACAATCAGAATTATCAGGTATCCTCTCAACACTTTGCCCCGCGGATAAAAAAATCATACATGGCATGTCCGATGCCTGCCTCACCCCCTGTATGACTCAACACGAACGCTAACTAACCTTATTATGGAAACAATAACAGAAACTACGCGAATAAAGATAAGGCCTTTAGTCATGGAGGACGCAGAGGCGCTGGAAGATATATTGGGCAACCCGGAGGTCATGCAGTTTTCCCTCTACGGTGTTAAAGATCGAGCGGGCATAGAGGAATGGCTTAAGGATGTCCTCAAAGCATACGAAACCTACGGCTTTGGCATATACGCTGTTATTTTAAAACCAGAAGAAAAACTAATCGGCATCTCAGGCGTCTGGAAAACCATAATCGATGAGCAAGACGAAATGGAGCTCATGTACCGCCTGGACAGAAGCTACTGGAACCTCGGCTACGCCACAGAAGCCGCAGAGGCTGTTACCAAACACTGTTTTGATAAATTCGGCTTCCTATCAATTATAGCCGTCCTGGACCCTCAAAACACCGCCTCCCAACGAATAGCGGACAATTTACAGATGGCCTACGAAAAAGACAGCGTCTTCCACGATGTCCCCGTCCGCGTCTACCGCCTCAATCGCCCAGGCCTCGAAGAGCGTCTCAAGGAAGAGTCATAATAAATTAAGCCTACTTTCCCAAAAATGAAAAGCCCTGGAACAACAATTCCAAGGCTTTTTTTATAAAGATCACCCCCCGTTCTAACCCTCCATGCAAAATACAAAAGAAGCGCTCACTTGGATTACAACTATCATTAAAGAAAAAAATATCCCGTTTCAAATCACCGGCGGATTGGCCGCTCAAGTATACGGCTCTCAACGAAATCTCGCAGACATAGATATCGATATCCCAGAAGATAATTTTGCAACAATCATCAACGAAGTGTCCCCTTATATAACTTTCGGACCCGCCCAATACAAAGACGAAGAATGGGACTTGCCGCTCATGACCCTCAACTATAAAGATCAGGAAATTGACCTCTGCGGTGCTTATACTACAAAAGTTTATAACAAAGCCAACAATACTTGGTTAACCCTCAAGACAAATTTATCCAACCCAAACCATGCGGACATATTCGGCATCACCCTCCCCGTCATTAGCCGCGATGAACTCATTGCCTACAAGAAAATCATTGCTCGTCCCGTGGACTTATTAGACTTGGCCGCGCTTACCCCTTCATCCCCTCAACCACCTTCTGCCCATCTTTAACAAGCACCACCATTTCTTCTACAGAATGTCCATCAATATCATTGGGATCATTAAACATTGTTGGATTTAACCCCTGCTTAACCAACTCCATATTCATCACACAAAACACGGATGTCCGAATATTACCATCACAACAAAAATGTCGTCTTTCAATTTTTTGACAAAACTTCACAATTGCCGTTATCTTCTCCTCATCTGTCTTTGCCGCTTCGAGTTCTTTAGAATATTCATTCGAAAGCTCATTAAAGGTATTCATCAGATACTCTTTCGTCTTATCATTAGTCCATACCTCCAAATTTTCACCTCTACGGCCTACAGAAATGTCATTTTCTGCAACTAATTCCTTGTAACCCGCTTCTGTATAACCATCAATTCCATAACTTCGCGGTTGGCCTTTATTTCTAAAACCATACTCAGCCATGTCTCTTGTTACTGTTTTAAGGCAAATCTTATTAATGCCATCATAATGCGTTGCCGATAATGGGTCATTTGAGTGCTGCAAGGTATGTCGTAACCCATTAAACATAGCGGCCAGATAACCTTTTTCATTCTCAAAACCATATGGGCCATACATATGAGCCCGTCCATCAATTACAAGTTTGTAAAGCTCCTCTTTAGGAATATTTTTTAAGGTGTCATATTTTTGGCACTCTTCATGCAACTTATTTCTCTCGTACACAACTTTGGCAACATCGGTAATCGTATTCTTCCAAGAATCATTTTCGGAAGGGCCTTCTTTAATCAATGACTGTATTTTTTTACTATTAAGAAATTCATTAACATCCTTAAAATCACCGTCTGCTAGGCATTCATCAACCTTTTCTGTTAAATAATCAAGGTATCCTCGAAATACTACTATACCAAGAAGGGCGTGCCCGCATTCCGTCAACTCGCCATTTGAATCTAAAACCCCTTCCTTAACTTCATTATTAACAAAGATCAACCCACTCTTGGCATAGTTATTAAAGAACGGAAATTTAATCCAGTCTTCATTTTTCACGTTTAACTGCAGAGCCTTCTCTCTATTCGTCAGGTTCGCATCATTCCAATTCACAAAATTACTAAAGGCTTTTTCTAAATTCTCAGGTAACTTAATGTTAGCATCCGCTTCTATTGATGTATTATCTAGTAATTTTAAATCGTCCAATTTGCCATGCTTAATGTAAGCTGCAAAAATATCACGATAGGCTGTTCCCTTCTCCTTGCCTGCCTTATCCGCATACATTGCCGCTTTCTCAAAATCAGGTTTTTCAAGGCCTAAATACGCTCGGCAAATGTCACGATAAGCTTTTCCTTTATCCTTACCCGCCTTATCCGCATACATTGCTGCTTTCTCAAAATCAGGTTTTTCAAGGCTTAAATACGCTCGGCAAATGTCACGATAAGCTTCTGTTGAATCATCGGTCTTCTGCGCAAATAGCACCGCATTTTCAAAATCTGGGTTCTCGAGGCTGAGATAAGCTTTGCAAATAAAGAGATAGGAACTCCCTTCAGCCGTTCCAGCTTTCTTTGCAATCTTAGCTGCATTTTCGAAGTCAGGATTGGGTAGATTCAAATAGGCTCGGCAAATATCACGATACAAATAATCCGGACTATCAATTTTATCCGCAATTGCTATAGCATTACTAAAATCGGGGCTTTCCTGCCTAAGATAGGCTCGGCAAATGTCTTCATACGCCCTCTCATTTGAATCACCTGACTTCTCCGCATACTCCTTTGCTTTTTCAAAATCAGGATCTTTCAAGCTGAGATAGGCTTTGCAAATAGCATAATAGGCCAATGGCTTTGAATCACCTGCCTTCTCCGCATACTCCTTTGCTTTTTCAAAATCGGGGTTTTCTTGCTCGAGATATGCCACACAAATATCAGTATAACATGAATCTTTCGATCTACCTGCCAGCTCCGCACATTCTTGCGCCTTATCGAAATCAAGTTTCTCTGTGAGTAGATAAAAGCTACACATATGAGAATAAGCTGATCCAGTCTTATCCGCTTTTGCCGCACATTCCTTTGCTTTCTCATAGTCTGGGCGTTGTAAACCTAAATATCCTTCACAAATATCCCGATAGGCGTTTCCTTTCTCTTTACCTGAGAGTTCCGCACATTCCTTCGCTTTATCAAAATCAGGAGATTCACGATTGAGATAAGCCCCGCAAATAGAAAGATACGCATTACCTTTCAATCCACCCGCATTTTCAGCACACGCTTTGGCTTTATCAAAATCAGGAGGTTCCAAACCGAGATAGGCCGAGCATGCATCTCGATAAGCCATATTTGTTCTCGCGCCCGCCTTTTCAACTAACCACTTGATAGCATCAAAACTTGCCCCAGCCTTCACGAAATTTGGTATAAGTAATCTGAAACTATTTTTTTCAAAACTTGCTGAAGCTTTTTTTAGTTGATCTATCGCTATTTTATCATTCTTGCCAGCATTTTGGTTAAGTATTGATAAAAAGTCTTGCTGCTTATCATCCAACTTTTCGAATTCAGCATGAAATTCACTATTTTTATCCAATTCTTTAAGATCAACCGTCACTAAGCCCGCCACTGTTTTACTAATGTAGCTATTTTTGTCCTGATCTTTTATCGCATAATAGTTTTTTCTTTTGTCTTTGTCCTCAGTATTTTCATTTACCCAATGCTCAACCTTACTCCTATTATACTCAGCCACAACTTCTTGCGCTGATATCGGCCGGCTTACATCCCGTTCGCTATTAAACAAAACGCTAATATACGCCTTCGTCCAATCTCGCTGCTCCCCATCTTTAATTTCCTCTAATGCCGTAAAATTTACGTTTATCTTATTACCCACTCCTCTTATAACAAGTTTACCTTTGTCTATACCGAATATGTTTTCAATTTCGTTCAACAGCTGTTCTCGCATCACTTTATGCAATGGCTCCGTCTTGATGCGAAATATACCAAATACATCTACTTTCCCCAGCAATTGCTTGACGTTATATCCTACAAGGTGCTTTTTTCCTGTTAACTCTGGCCTTAACTGTTTAAACGCATCTTTTTGGCCTTTATCGCTTTTGCTATAATCAAATATACTAGATCTTCTATAGCGAGAACCTACATCCATTCTATAATATAATTCAATTATAAAATAAATCAAGTAATACTCAGAAAGTAATAATTAAATAAAAAATTAAACCGATGCCATAAAAAACCCATCTCAAACTCGAAGCGCAGCAACATGGTACAACACCGCTTCGCTTCGAGTTTGAGATGGGGCAATACCTAGTTTTTCCTTTTACTTAACGCGGCAAGAGCCAACGGGATGCAATAATACAGAGCCAATATAACAAGTAATACAGGAACTATTATTTTCCCTGTTTCGATGGCGCGAATTTTCCTCAATTTATTCATATGGTTCGAAATGAATTCTTTTTCAGATACTTTATCGAAGAAATGAGGTTTTAGCGTAGACCCCAGAGTACGGCAAATAAAGCCAGGATGACGCTCTGCTATTTCATTTATCTCCTCAGCTATCGTAATAAGCTTTTCTTTATTTTCTTCTGTGCATTCGTTTTTTGTTAGGTTGGCTTCTTTACTTGGTAATGCTTACGACTCGAATGATTTAAGGGAAAGGTTATACTCGTAAATGAAGATCTTCAGGCAGATTTCGTGCATATGTTGAGTTTTTGAGAATGAAAGCGTTTTGCGAACAAATCGACCCAGA
>Ga0210050_1000361_pt1 | contig 59826 bp, 55 predicted proteins | sample CryGey132114_all_FD_185463 | JGI IMG/M metagenome (GOLD analysis project Ga0210050, IMG submission 185463) | Groundwater microbial communities from aquifer - Crystal Geyser CG22_combo_CG10-13_8/21/14_all (SPAdes) (version 2) | ecosystem: Environmental > Aquatic > Deep subsurface > Groundwater ... | reverse complement strand
GACATGGCTTGGTTGAATAAAAACCATGGAGCAAGCAAAATTGAAATTAAACCGCAAGTAGACCTTTACAACATCAATGGTAATGATATCATCGTGTTGGCCGAAGGTAGATTAGTGAACTTAGGCTGTGCCACTGGACACCCTTCTTTTGTAATGTCAAACTCTTTCACCAATCAGACTTTAGCACAATTGGAATTGTGGAATAACGCTGGTGCCTACGAAAATGCAGTTTATACATTACCTAAGCATTTAGATGAAAAAGTAGCCAGATTACACTTAGCTAAAATTGGGGTAGAGTTAGAAACTTTAACCAACGAGCAAGCGGACTATATTGGCGTAACTGTAGAAGGGCCATATAAGTCTGATACTTATAGATATTAATCGAAAGATTATTGACTAAAAAAGCCAGCGAAAGCTGGCTTTTTTTATGCGTTTTGGTTGATATACACCAGGTTCTCCCCGCTGATGCTTTTCTTGAAATTATATTTTCTGATCGCTTTTTCAAACACTTCTGTGCACCCTGGCTGCATTCGTTCGTGCAACTCAATAATTAAAAGTTTGACCTTGGGCAGCCAACTTTCATAACCAGATTTAAAAACACTCATTTCAGATCCTTCGATATCTAATTTAAGGAAGTCCACGGTCTCCCAATTCATTCGGTCGATTAAATCTTGAATGGAAAATGCTTCAAAGGCGCCTTCTTCATTTTTTGTTGTTTCTGTCACCTCGAAGGCCCATTTTTCTGTTTCTGGATTTTTAATTTTAAGATGGGTTGTTTTTCCCCAAATGGCAGATTGAATCCTTTTAATATTTGGGTAATTCGAGGTGTTCTTTATGACCATCTCAAAATTGGAACTATCAGGCTCAATGGCCAGAATTTCAGCTTGCGGGTATTTATTGGCGTAAAAAACGGACGCATACCCAATATTAGAACCTCCATCAATAATGGTTTTTGGCGAAAATGGAAGATCAATTTCATATCGAACATTCATAAAAACTTGCCTGAAAGTAGGCTCATCGGATGTGCCAACTCGCAAAAACAATGGTGAAAGATAACCTGGGATTTCATACTCAACCAGTTCCCCTTCAGGCCCTGAGTGGAATTTATGATATAATTCCATTCCCTTTACCTGTCCATATTTTTTTATATACTGCTTAGGTCTATAGCTCTTCTTCAGTTTTGCCTTGATAGGAGCATAGGCTCCGTTGGCGATGTTTTTTATAATTCTTTTGAGATTTGCCATTTGCTTAAGCCACTTTGAAAACGAAGTTGTTGATGTATTTTTTCTTATCAATAATTTCACCCTCATGGGTAGCTTGATGAATTGCTATATCGAATTGTTCTAGTGGAGTGAGCACTGAATTGAGAAAGAAAAAGCCTGAATAACCTAGTGAATTGAGGTATGCGAACACATCAAAGATGGTAATTCCTTTGAGGTGTCTATTCTCGCATTCAAAAAGAATTGTAGGTCGATCTTCTAAAAGTATATCTGAGGCTCCTTTAAAGGCGTCTAATTCATGCCCTTCAACATCCATCTTTATAAAGTCAATTTTGGATTTTCGGTTCTTGAGAAGATCGTTTAACGGGATGACTTCAACTTCAATCAAATGGCTGTTTTCTGTAGTTTCTCTTTTTTCGAAGGTGGCTCCGGGGGAAGTTCCTCCCTCCGCTTTAGGAATGAAGAGCGATAAAGTATCTTTAACAGATGAAGCGCCAGCATGGTGAATTTTTATGTTCTTGAATCCGAATTTTGAAATGGCGGTCTCAAGATATTGAAACAGAGTGGGCTGCGGTTCTAAAGCTATGACTTGGCCTTTCGGCCCTACCGCTTTTCGAAGCCAGTATAAATAGGCTCCCTTATGAGCGCCAATATCCAATACAGTATTCCCGTGCTTTACATTTTTCATGATGTATTGCAATTCCTCTCTATCGTTTCGATAGCGATACTTTAGAGCTCTGAACAAAAAGGTGATTTTAGAAAAGGGTTTTATTGGAGCATTCATTGCTTTAAAATAAGGGAATATTCTTCAAATTGTGATAAGTCTCCGTTTTTGGCTTTCAAACATGCCATAACGAATTTTGCAAATTGTGATTCACTAGGAAAATCATAAATTAAACCAGACCATAAGGTTTCGAAACCTTCAATTTCTAATGCTGTATCATGCCTTACCAGCGCTAAAGTTTGTCCGGAATAGTTTTGAATATCGCCAATGGTTTGATCACGAATTGCTCTCCTTTCGGCATAAAAAGGGATGTTGTGAATAAGCGTTTTCTCAATTAAGATGGGTGTTTTGTCATTGATAGTATTCCTTTCCTTAATTACCGAACCAATCTTTTTATAAGGTCTGAACTGTTCTATCGGTACCAAGAATGCGGCCACTAAAATATAGACAGATAGAATTGCGTAGAACGGAATAGCAACTTGGGTAGAAATCTCATCTCCCCTTTTCTTGTTAATAAAAATCAGAACGATTACCCCAGTGAAAATTACGGGTAAAAGGTACCAGACGTAACTCAGTTCAAGAAAGTGAACCGTATAAAAGGAGATTGCCATTATCAAAACTCCAATGGCTATAAGAGACACCCGGATTACTCGCTTCAATGTCGAATTATAAGGTACTGGATTAAGCAAAAAAGCGGTAATCATAAGCGCTATAGCAGGATGCGCCTGAATAAAGTAGGTGGGGATTTTGCCTTTGGCTGCGGTAAAAATCACGAACATGACTATGAACCATGAGAAAGCAAGCGCAATTTCTTTTTTGATTTTTTTGAACTTGAACAGATAATAACCAAGAATGATGAAAAAGGCCAAAGAATAGGGGAGGATAGTCCAAGAAATGACTTCAACATAGAAAAATGGCCTCATGCTTTTTTCATTTCGAGTAAAGGCCCTATCGAAAGTTTCGCGCTGAAAGATTTCCCAGAAATCACTCCCAAAATTTAGATACATATAAATGACCCAGCTCAAACCAATGATTAAGACAATAGGAACTCCAAAATGCAGCTTGAATTGGCCGGTCTTCTTAAAAGTACTTTTAAGGTTGAAGCCGTTATCGAGTAGGGTAAATAGACCAATAATACCTGCTATGACTACAATATAAGGGTAGCCTTTTGTCAACACAGTTAGGCCTAAGGCAACATAAGCCAAATAATAATACTTGGTTTTATTCTCTTGATAGGCTTTGATAAACCAATAAAGTGTTAGCGTAAAAAAGAAGGTTAAAGGGATTTCTGGTGAGGCATACTGTTTTACTGCCATAAGTTGAACACTCACAGCCATGATCACCAAGGCATAAATTCCACCCCTTTGGCCATAAAGCTTCTTTCCCAGAAGATACGTTAGCCATACTGATCCAATGGTAAGCAGTATAATTGGTAATCTTATTCCGAATTCATTGAGCCCGAAAACGGAGGCGCTCGCGGCAATCAACCAATAGGTAAGAGGAGGTTTGTTGTATCTCGGTTCATAGTTGTACTGAATATCCAAGAAATTACCACTTTCAAACATCTCACGGACAGACTCAGCATAAAAGCTCTCATTTGGCGTCCAAATGTCGTTTATGCTGAAGTTGTAAAGGTACAGTATCGAAATGAGGGTCATTAAAAACACAACCTGCTTTTGATGATCTGCTTCGAGCGAGAGTAATTTTAATAAACCTTTCATTAAACGGTTTTTCCCTTGGTGATGAGTTTTAAGTACATGTATTTTAGGAAGGTATAATATGCGGACGTTTTGCAAATAATCAATCCTTCAAAGCCATCTCTAAAACCCTGTTTAAGCAGGTAAGTCTGAACAAATTTAAATGCTGGACTAAAGACCAGCTTAAAATTACTGGGCTTTTTGCCCAACTGGTGCATTGCCTTTGCGGCTTGTAAGGCATAATTGGCCGATCGATTGATATGATCTTCGTAACTGGTGTATGAATAATGGAGTAAATCACCCTTGATGTGTTGAGCAGCGCCAATCAAATGGACAGAGGGGTGCGGGTCAAGACCTTCCCATTTACCCTTGCGCCTGTCGTAAAGTCTAAGTTTTGCATCAGGATACCAGCCAGAGTGGTTGATCCACTTTCCACAATAATTTGTAAACCTGTTGAAGTAATAGCCATCGAATTGCCAATTGGCTTTGACGCCAAGAATTGATTTTTCCAATGCGGGAGATAAGACCTCATCCGCGTCTAGTTGTAGCACGTAATCAAATTCAGCTTTGTCTTGCGCAAAATTCTTTTGAGCTAAAAAGCCATTCCAAGCGTTTTGGATAAACCTCACCCCAAGTTTCAGACAGATTTCTTTGGTGCGATCAGTGGAATAGGAATCGACCACCAAAATTTCGTCACATATACCGATTAATGAATTTAAGCATCTACCAATGTTTTTCTCTTCATTATGGGTAATGACAACCCCCGAAATTTTAACCGGTTCTCTCATTTGTAAACGTTGGTCGCAAAGTTAGCATTTTGATCTGATTGAAGCTGTTAGTTGGTTATATTTGCAGTCCAAACGTATTCGAATGATTTTAGTAGAGAACGCAGTAATCAGTGACGACATCAAAGAACAATTCTTTGTGTGCGATCTTGAAAAATGTAAAGGGGCTTGTTGTGTCGAAGGTGATTTAGGTGCACCGCTTGAAGATCATGAGCTCAAGGAACTGGAAGACGCCTTGGAAGCCGTGAAGCCGTATCTAAGTGAGGAAGGCTTGAAAGCAATAGAAAAGGAAGGTCCCTACATCATTGATTTTGAAGGTGATTATTCTACCACAACCATTGGTAATAGAGAATGTGCTTTTTCTATTTATGATGAAAAAGGAATTCTGAAATGTGGAATAGAACAAGCTTATCGAGATGGTAAGACTACTTTCAAGAAACCCATCTCATGCGAACTTTACCCCATTCGAATTACAAAATACGATCATTACGAAGCGCTGAATTATGATCGTTGGTCTATCTGTTCTGCTGCTTGCACTTTGGGCAAAAAGTTGGGCGTGCCTGTTTATAAGTTTTTGAAAGATGCGTTGATCAGAAAATATGGTGAGGCTTGGTACCAAGAGCTCTGTAATGAGATTGAAGGGAAATAAAAGAGGCCATTTCTGTTGAAAATGGCCTCATAATTAGGTTACTTTTTCTCGGAATTTATAATCCGCTAAAATCGAAATCCTCTAAAAACTTAGTTGTGAAATGTCCTGATTTAAAGATAGGATCATCCATCAATTTGATATGAAAAGGAATAGTGGTTTTCACCCCTTCGATCACATATTCTTCCAATGCTCTTTTCATTCTTACTAAAACTTCTTCTCTCGACTGGGCGGTCACGATAAGCTTACCAATCATTGAGTCATAATTTGGAGGTATTGTATATCCAGCATAAACATGGCTATCCACCCTTACACCGTGTCCACCGGGAGTGTGCAAATTGGTGATTTTGCCAGGACTAGGTCTAAAGCCATGCGCAGGATCTTCCGCATTGATACGACACTCCATGGAATACAATTTTGGGAAGTAATTTCTTCCAGAAATTTTCTCTCCTGCCGCTACCTTGATTTGTTCTTTGATCAAATCGAAGTCAGTTACCTCTTCAGTAATTGGGTGCTCTACTTGGATTCGGGTGTTCATTTCCATAAAGAAGAAATCACCGTGTTTGTCTACTAGGAATTCAACGGTTCCAGCACCTTCATACTTGATTGATTCGGCAGCTTTAACAGCGGCTGCACCCATTCTTTCTCTTAATTCTTGATTCAAGGCAGGAGAGGGAGTTTCTTCTACCAGCTTTTGATGTCTTCTTTGGATCGAGCAGTCTCTTTCCGAAAGGTGACAAGCTTTTCCAGTGCTATCTCCAACAATTTGAATTTCTACGTGGCGAGGTTCTTCTACGAATTTTTCTAGGTACAATCCATCATTGCCAAAAGCAGCGGCAGATTCCATTCTTGCATCGTCCCAAGCTTTTTGGAATTCGCTATCGTTTTTTACGATACGCATCCCACGGCCACCACCACCCGCAGTAGCCTTTAGAATCACTGGATATTTAATTTCGTTGGCTATTTTAATACCCTCTTCAACTGAAGTCAACAGGCCGTCTGACCCAGGAATGGTAGGTACCCCAGCTTTTTTCATGGTGTCTTTGGCCGTAGCCTTATCTCCCATTTTATCAATCATATCGGGGCTAGCGCCAATAAACTTGATGCCGTATTCTTCGCATACCCTTGAAAATTCAGCGTTTTCCGACAAGAAGCCATAGCCAGGATGGATTGCATCGGCATTGGTAATCTCGGCAGCAGAAATGATATGAGGTATTTTTAAATAGGATTCCTTAGATGGGGCTGGGCCAATATTTACGGCTTCATCTGCAAATCGAACGTGTAAGCTATCTTTATCGGCTGTGGAATACACTGCAACAGTTTTGATTCCCATCTCCTTACAAGTCCTGATGATCCGTAGGGCGATCTCGCCTCTATTGGCAATTAATATCTTTTTAAACACTGCTATTTCTAATTTAGGTTAAAAATAAAATAGGGGAATCCCCTGACTTGTGCTTACGCAGGCTCTACTAGGAATAAAGGCTGATCGTATTCGATTGGCGAAGCGTTTTCTACCAGTACTTTTACTATAGTACCAGAAACCTCAGATTCAATTTCGTTGAAAAGTTTCATAGCTTCAATAATACCCACTTTATCACCTGCTTTCACTTGGTCGCCAACGTTAACGAATGATGGTTGGTCAGGCTTAGGTGATCTATAGAAAGTGCCGATCATTGGGGACTTAATTTCTACATAACTATTGGCTGCTGGCTTAGCAGGAGCAGCAGGGGCTGCTTCTGCAGCAGGTGCAACGGGGGCTGGTGCAGGAGCCGCAGCAACCACAGATGGTGCCGCTACAATTCTACCTTCTGTATCTCTTCTTACTTTGATTTTGAATTCTTCGGTTTCGATGTTCACCTCAGCTAAGCCTGACTTAGCGATGAATTCAATCATACTTTTTATTTCTTTCTGGTTCATAGCAATTCGATTTTTTTGATTTAAGGAGTACTACTTCACGCGTTCACCATATGAACTTGTTCTTGTATCTACTTTGATTTTGTCGTCTTGGTTAATAAACAATGGAACTTGAATAATCGCACCAGTTTCCAAAGTGGCTGCTTTCGAAGCATTGGTTGCGGTGTCTCCTTTGATTCCTGGTTCGGTGTAAGTTATAACAAGTTCTACATAAGCAGGCAATTCTACCGAAAGAACTGATTCTTGTTCGGCATGAAAAAAGATATCGACCTCTTGTCCGTCTTTCATAAACTGTGGAGCATTGATCAATTCTTCTTGAACCACAATTTGCTCAAAGGTTTCGGAATTCATGAAGTTATAACCGAAGTCGTCTTTATAGAGGTATTGATGAGGTCTTTTTTCTACTCGGGCGGTCACCACCTTATGTCCTGAGGTAAAAGTATTGTCCAATACTTTCCCTGTTCTCATACTTTTAAGCTTGGTCCTTACGAAAGCCGGGCCTTTTCCGGGTTTAACATGCTGGAATTCAGTAATTGCATAGAGGTCGTTGTTGTATTCGATTACAAGACCGTTTTTAAAATCTGCTGTACTTGCCATGTCTATTTTTGAAGCTAAGTTATAAAATTACTTTTTTTGATGGAGAGTATTTTTACGATGGGTCGTAGGCCCATTTCAAGTAGATGGATCCCCAAGTGAAACCGCCTCCAAAAGCGGCAATGATTAAATTATCTCCTTTTTTAAGTTGGCTTTCATAATCCCACAAACAAAGAGGAATGGTCCCACTAGTAGTGTTTCCATATTTATGAATATTCAACATTACCTTTTCTTCACCTATTTCCATCCTACGGGCGGTAGCATCGATGATTCTTTTGTTGGCTTGATGAGGAACTAGGAACTTCACATCTTCTCCTGTGAGATTGTTTTTCTCCATTATTTCTGCTGAAACATCCGCCATGTTGGTTACCGCAAATTTGAAAACTGCTGATCCTTCTTGGAAAACATAATGCTCTCGGTTGTCGATGGTTTCGTGCGTGGCAGGCTTCCTACTTCCGCCAGCCTTCATGTGTAAATACTGCGCTCCTGAACCATCAGACCTCAGGATAGTGTCCATAATGCCTAATTCTTCACCAGTAGGTTCTAGAAGAACAGCCCCACCGCCATCGCCAAAAATAATGCAAGTGGTTCGCTCTTGATAATCAATGATAGAGCTCATTTTGTCGGCCCCAACAATGATCACTTTCTTGTATTTTCCTGTCTCTATAAACTGGCTACCAGTGGTAAGGGCATAAATAAAGCCTGAACAAGCTGCTTGTAAATCATAACTAAAGGCGTTTTTGGCACCTATTGCATCTGCAATGATATTGGCAGTTGCAGGAAAAAGCATGTCTGGAGTGGTGGTGGCGCAGATCAGCAGATCAATATCTGCTGGGTCGGTATTGGTTTTGGCCAAAAGACCTTTAACGGCTTCGATACCAATCACAGAAGTGCCTTGGCCTTCGCCTTTTAAAATTCTTCTTTCTTTGATGCCAGTCCTGGAAGTTATCCATTCATCTGTAGTGTCAACAATGGTTTCAAGTTCCTTATTGGTGAGAACGTAGTCTGGCACCCAGCCATACACTCCTGAGATTTTTGCTCTAATTTTAGTCATTCAGTGCGGTTTAGATGGAAACTACCATCCTTCATTGCTAAATAGTTGGCCAATATAGGGGGTAACACTCGCAGATTCAAATATTCTGCGATTCAAAGCTGCTCCATAGGCTAAATGAAGTGGCTATAAATAAATATTGCTCCTGAATAGATATTCAGGAGCAAACATTCCTTAGTCTAGCGCTAGGCTTAGGCTAAAACTTCTTTTTCCATCACTACTTTACCTTTGTAGTAAAGTTTTCCTTCGTGCCAGAAAGCCCTGTGTGGCATGTGTAATTCACCTGTTGTTGGGCAGATCACGAATGCTTTTTCGCTCAATTTTTTATGAGTTCTACCTTTATCTCTTCTGGTTCTGGAGGTTTTTCTCTTAGGATGCGCCATTTTTCTACGATTTTATAGCCGAAGCCATTATTTGTTTTTTAATTTTTTCAAAGATGCCCATCTCGGGTCAATCATTTCTTCGTTTTCCTGATCTTCTGTTTGGTCTTTTTCTTCTGAAGAATAAATCAACAACACTTCATCATCGTTTTCCTCGTCATCTTCTTCCGAGTATCGAGGGTGTAGTTTCTTCATTGGGATATCAAGTCCGATGAATTCAAACATGATGGAAGCAACATTCAGTTTTTGGGTGTCGCGAGGGATTACCATCGCTTCATCCGACAATTCATTGGTTTCATCACCAAGTTTGTAAATGAATGCCCTTTCCAAATCAATCGGAAAATCAAACAAATCAAGCGATCTATCACACTCCAACTCTACTGAGCCGTGAATGATGAAGGTCGTCTGGATCATTGTTTCGGACTTTTCTAATGAAACCTTAGCTTGGAGAAACCCCTTGTTAACGATCTCATTTTCAAACAAATCAAAGAACTCCTTATCTAAATCAAATTCAAATTCGTGCAGCCCATTGCTGAGCTTGAAGATTTGAATTTCATATTTTCTAAGTACTTTCAAGTATCCCTCTCAAAATCAGGACTGCAAAGGTAAGAAAATAAGCTGTAATCGTGAAAGTGTGTTCGTGAATTTCATGAATAAATATTCTGATGCCCGAAGAGCCATTTTGTTGACTACTTAGCATCATTTCTTTCATCAGGTATCAAAGTCCTTTTAATTGATGGACGCTACAACTTTTAAGTCATTTCCTTTGGGAAGTTCACTTAACTGAGCATCCGAAATCATTATTTCCTTGATAGTTGCTTCAAATACGTTTAAATCTAAATGTTCAGAACAGGTCATATTGAGTTGAATGTTCTTTCGTTTCGAAGCAATGATAAAATCATTGATGATTTCGAGAACATCGTGTTCAATATGAATGGTTTTGGAAGCGTCAATCAAGACGTAACTGTTGTTCGGCATATTGTTCAGTTCTTTTAAGATCGCTGCTTTATTAAGGAAGGTCACATTTTCTGACAGTACGATTCGGTAATGCTCATCATTGTCCGCTTTTGTGGTTTTAAGCACATAAGGGCTTAAATAGATTTTTCTGAGGATTAGGAAAACGGCAACCGCCAACCCAATACCGATTCCTACCAAAAGGTCAGTAAGGATAATGGCAAGTACTGTAACCACAAATGGGATGAATTGCTTTGGCCCTTCCTTGTACATCTGTTTGAAAATAGATGGCTTTGCCAATTTAAAACCTACTATAAAAAGTATTGCGGCTAAACTGGACAAAGGAATAAGGTTGAGGATGTTCGGAATAATCATGGCCGAAATCAAAATCAATAAGCCATGGATAAATGAGGCTGCCTTAGTTTGCCCACCCGATTGAATGTTGGCCGAGCTCCTAACAATGACTTGCGTGACGGGTAGTCCCCCAATTAAACCAGAAACTAGATTGCCTATTCCCTGTGCCCGCAATTCTCTATTAGTTGGAGTAATTCTCTTATGGGGATCTAGTTTATCTGTGGCTTCTACACAAAGTAGGGTTTCTAAACTGGCAACAATGGCAATCGTAAATCCAACGACCCAAACCTCTGGATTTGTAATTTGGCTGAAATCAGGGAGGGTAAATTGGCTTAAAAATCCTTCGAAACTGCTCGATACAGGAATGGAAACCATGTGCTCGGGACTGACTTCAAGAGAAGTGCCCGAAAATAATTTCCCTAAAACTATACCACCAATCACCACCACCAACGGGCCTTGAATCACACTGAAAATTTTAATTTTCTTCATGAATTTTTGCTCCCAAAGTATAAGAATGATGAGTGACAAAGCGGAGACTACAATGGCTCCAGAGGTGATAAAATCCAACATGTTAGAGAGCTCCGAGAAAGTGTTTTCTCCATCTGCTTGAATAAAATCCATGTCCCCTTCATAATCTTTATCATAGCCGAAGGCATGCGGAATTTGCTTTAAGAAGATGATGATCCCGATAGCTGAAAGCATTCCTTTGATCACAGAAGTAGGAAAGTAATAACCAATGATACCTGCCCGCAACAAGCCAAGGACGATTTGAAGCAAACCCCCGATCATTACGGCAGTAAGAAAAATCTCAAAAGAGCCCAGCTCACTTATGGCGCTCAATACAATGACGGTAAGTCCAGCAGCAGGGCCAGAAACACCCAAATCTGAGCCGCTAAAAGCGGTAACGATAATGCCGCCAACCATTCCAGCAATAATGCCTGAGAAGAGAGGTGCGCCAGAGGCCAAGGCTATTCCTAAGCATAAAGGAACTGCCACCAAAAAGACGACAAGGCCTGCCGGGGCATCTTTGTTTAAGTTTTGTAAAAAATCGGATTTCATAAGAAAAAAGTATTAAGTCAGGTGTCCTGATTTGCGTTAAAAAATTGATTTGATCCTTGGAAGGAGTGTAGATAAATATCAGATCAAATCTGGAGGTGGGCTGAAAATCGACATCAACTGACCAAATTCAGTGTAAACATGATTTTGGTAGGTGAGCAATACGTTCATTTTAAGGACATGAAAGGAGAAATTGGAAGTAATGAAATCATCATTCCATTCTTTTGAATTCTCGGTTTCTTTTTCGTTCTCTTCTCCAGCATCCACCAATTCTTGAAGATCGTAACTTTTAGATACCACCATGGCTTGAGTAAAAAAAGCCAAAATAAAAATCGATAAAAAGCCAATAGCAAAGGCCTTTCTGATTTTCACTATTTGGAATGGCTTTTTGAGCATGAAGTAAATTTAGAACTTTTAAAATAACATGAAAACCTGAATTTTGTAAAAACGGGCATTTGGGATCGGCCGAAATCAGCTTCTCCTAGTACGAACTATATCAATCGCCATAAAAAGAGCCGCCCTCATACTGCTTGGATCTGCCAAATTTTTCCCTGCAATGCCAAAAGCAGTACCATGGTCTGGCGAGGTACGTACCACTGGTAATCCAGCAGTGAAGTTCACACCGTCTTCGAATGCGATCGTTTTAAATGGAATCAATCCTTGGTCGTGATACATGGCCAAAACGGCATCAAATTGACTGTATGACCCATTACCAAAAAAACCATCTGCTGGATATGGCCCAAAAACAAGTTCACCTCTGTTTTTCAATTCCTGAATTACGGGCAAAATCATATCCTTTTCTTCTGAACCCAAAAGCCCATCTTCACCCGCATGAGGGTTTAAGCCCATGATGGCAATGCGAGGCTTTCTTATACCAAAGTCCTTCTTTAAGGAAGATAGCATGAGAGCGATTTTTCCTTTCAATCTTTCCGCAGTCAATTCTTCTTTAATCTTCATCAACGGGATATGTCCTGTAGCTACTCCAACCCTCAGATTCTCGTTGCACAAGAACATTAGGCTGTCTTTGGCGCCAAAAGTCGTAGTGAAAAACTCGGTATGTCCCGGGAATTGAAATTTTTCGCTCTGAATATTGTGCTTGCTAATTGGGGCAGTCACCACGGCATCTATGACGCCATTCTTTAGGTCTTCTACAGCCTTTTCCAAAGCGGCCAAAGCGCATTTTCCACCGTCTTCATTTTCTTCTCCGGGCTTGATTGCTACATCTTCGTTCCAACAGTTAATAACGTTGGACTTTCTGTCGTGGAAGTGATCGCCCTTATTGAATTGATAGAATGCAAAACTGTTAATGTCCAGCAGCTTTTTGTAATGCGAAAAGGTTTTGCCATGCCCGTAGAGCACAATGGTAGCAAAATCAAAAAGCTTTTGCTCTACCACAGTTTTAATGATTACCTCCGGACCAATGCCATTTATATCGCCAATGGTAATTCCAATAGTAGGTCTATATCTTCCTTCTTCAGTCTGCTGATTCATACAATAAAGAATTTAAGCCTTTTGTTCGCTGTAAAGAATTTTGAATTAGGTTTGAAGCGTTAAGAGAAATTGATCTGAATAGGCATATTCTCCATCGAAACTCTCAACTTTGCGCAAATTAACGTTTTTCTAACAGATATTCCCATGTCATTCGTAAGGCCAAAAAAACATCTAGGACAGCATTTTCTTAAAGACATGAGTATTGCTGAAAGGATTGCCCAAGGACTTTCGGGGCATGGAGAGTACAATCAGGTTTTGGAAATAGGCCCAGGAACGGGTGTGTTAACGCAATTTTTATTGAAGGATAAGTTTGAAACCTCTGTGGTAGAAATTGATAGAGAATCTGTTGCTTATCTTCATCAACATTTTAAATCACTGTCGGGTAGAATAATTGAAGGCGATTTCCTTAAAATGGATATCGAAAAGCACTTCGAAGGGTCATTTGCCATCATTGGAAATTTCCCTTATAATATTTCTTCTCAAATTTTTTTCAAGGTTTTAGAATTAAGAAATAAGGTGCCCGAGGTAGTTTGTATGATTCAAAAAGAGGTGGCGGATCGGTTGGTGTCACCTCCTGGAAACAAGGACTATGGGATTTTAAGCGTACTCCTAAAGGCGTATTACGATCTTGAATATTTATTCACTGTTGGGCCAGAAGTTTTTAATCCTCCCCCTAAGGTAAATAGCGCAGTAATTCGGCTCAAAAGGAACAATGTCGCTGCACTCGATTGCGATGAAGTACTCTTTAAAACTATTGTGAAAGCGGGCTTTCAAATGAGGCGAAAAACGTTGCGCAACGCATTAAAACCAATAAATTTGCCCGAAGAATTAATGCAAGAGAAAGTGCTGGACCTTAGGGCCGAAACACTTTCCGTTGAGCAATATGTTGAACTGACCAATCTAATTACCTCGTGTCGGAAATCGTGAAGGAATTTGAACTGTCCAAGGAGTATCTTCAGGCGCTTGAAACCGCCATTGAAGAGAAAAATGATGCCTTCATCCGTGAAACGATGGAAGGGGTAAATCCTGCGGATATTTCTGCCTTATTGGATGAAGTTGATCATGACTTTGCCAAGTATGTAATTGATATCCTTGATAATGAGGTCGGGGCAGAAATCATCGAAGATCTCGAAGAAGATACTCGGACCAAATTCTTAGGGAACTTCAGTCCAAAAGAAGTGGCCGATTACATCACAGAAATGGACTCTGATGATGCCGTAGATATCATCAACGACCTGCCTCCAAAAACCCGAGAAGAGGTAATCTCTGAAATTACCGATCCTGAAACGGCCGCCCACATTCAAGAACTGATGCGCTATGACGAAGATTGCGCTGGTGGGCTTATGGCAAAGGAGATGATCGTTGCCAATGTCAATTGGAACATCGTTCAAACCATTGAAGAAATTAGAAGGCAGCGCGAAAATGTCGAAAAAATCTACTCTGTTTATGTAGTGGACGACAAGCGAAGGTTATTGGGGAAGGTTTCTGTCAAAGACATCCTGTTGGCAAACGACAATACTTTGATCAAAGATATTTTTGATGATGACGTAATTGCTGTCGAAACTTATTTGGATGAAGAGGAAGTGGCCACAATCATGCAAAAGTACGATCTGGATGTTGTTCCGGTGGTCAACCTTCAAGGCAAGTTAGTGGGCAGAATTACCATTGACGATATTGTGGACGTCATCACCGACCAAGCCGAGGAGGATAGGCAATTGATGTCTGGTTTATCCTCAGATGTTGAGGAAGATGATTCGATTTGGGCCATTTTAAAGGCAAGACTTCCTTGGTTGATCATAGGGTTAATTGGTGGAATTGTTGGCGCTTTTGTGATCAAAGGTTTTGAAGAAGACATGGAGAATATGGTCGGTTTGGCCTTATTTATCCCACTGATAATGGCCACAGGAGGAAATGTAGGGATTCAATCCTCCACCCTTGTGGTTCAAAGTTTGGCCAATAAATCGGTCTTTACAGATACACTAGTCAAAAGATTATTGAAGATGGTGGCTGTGGCCATGTGCACAGGTCTGGTCTTGGGGAGCATCAGTTTCCTTTTCGTAAACCTGTATGCCGAAGCTTATTTAGGCGTTGTTGTGGCAATTGCCCTCCAGGCTGTAGTCTTATTGGCCTCCTTCATGGGAACGGTCACGCCTTTGGTACTCGATAAAATTGGGATCAATCCTGCCTTGGCCTCTGGACCGTTCATCACCACCGCCAACGACATTCTTGGTATCACTGTTTATTTATTAATCGCCAATTTATTGATCTAAGCGAATGCACAAAAAATGTATCATCGTAGACGACATGCACGAAAGCATTATTCCTTTGCTTTCAGAACTCGGCATAGAGGCCAACTATCAACCTTTCATATCGAGAGAGGAGCTTTTGAAGATCATTGGCAATTATGAGGGGATTTTAATCCGAAGTAAAACCGAAGTAGATAAGGAATTGATTGATGCTGCCACCAAGCTCGAATTTATCGGTCGGGCAGGAGCAGGCCTGGATAAAATTGATGTGGCCTATGTAGAAACAAAAGGCATAGAGATTTTGAACGCCCCAGAAGGAAATAGGGACGCCTTGGCAGAGCATGCGATGGGGATGCTACTTTCCTTGCTCAATAATTTGAACAAGGCCGATGCTGAGGTACGCAACTGGATTTGGGATAGAGAAGGCAATCGCGGAGCCGAATTGAGTGACAAAACGGTGGCTATTTTGGGCTATGGAAATATGGGGCAAGCTTTTGTACAACGACTTAGGGCCTTCGACTGCCGAGTGTTGGTGTATGATAAATTCAAAAAGGGCTTCGGAACAAAGAATGTAGAAGAGGCCAGTCTTGCCAAAATATTCGAAAAGGCGGATATATTAAGCCTTCACGTCCCTCTTACTGAAGAAACAAAAGGATGGATCAATAAGGACTTTGTTCAGAATTTTAGAAAAGACATTTACATCGTCAATACTGCTAGAGGCGAAGTGTTGCCTCTCCAAGATTTGCTTGATTTAATGGACAGCGGTAAGGTAAAAGGCGCAGCGCTGGATGTGCTGGAAAAGGAGAAATTTGACAAGCTTACGGTGCAAGAAAAAGCGGTTTTCACAAATCTCTTCTCAAGAAAAAATGTAATACTTTCCCCACATGTAGGAGGCTGGACATTTTCTTCTTACAAAAGAATAAATGAGGTGCTTGTGGGTAAAATTGCTTCGTATTTTAAGCGAGATTGAGCAGGCTTAACCAAGGTCAATTCAAACCTTTCGGATAGCCATTATAGACTGATATATTTGCTCATTTTCGATCAATTGACCCTTTTTGACTTTAGTCTTCATTCAGGCCAAAGCTAGGAGACTACATAAATTTTACTTAATTTTGAAGCATCTTATCGCCTTAGCGGGCGATTTTGTGTTTTAAGCAACGGTTTCTTTTCGAAGCCGTTCTTTGTTTTTTATAGCGCTAACAGAATAAACAAATACAATTATGGCTGGAATTTCATATTACACTGAAGAAGGCTTGCAGAATTTAAAGGATGAACTTCAACATCTAAAAACGAAGGGTAGATCTGACATGTCGAAGCAAATTGCCGAGGCCAGAGACAAAGGTGACTTAAGCGAGAATGCAGAGTACGATGCGGCCAAAGATGCCCAAGGCATGATGGAAATGAGAATTGCTCAATTAGAAGCTTTGCTGGGCAATGCCAGGGTCATGAAAGACGAAAACGTAGACCTTTCTAAGGTTTCAATTTTATCTACCGTCAAAATCAAGAATATGAAAAACGGAATGGAAGTGAAATACACTTTGGTTTCGGAAAAAGAAGCAGATTTAAAGTCAGGTAAAATATCTTACGAATCGCCAATCGGAAAAGGCCTGATGAATAAAAAAATAGGAGAAGTTGCCGAGGTGATTGCACCTGCGGGTAAAATGGAATTCAAAGTTTTAGACATTACTTTAGAGTAAAATGGCAAGCATCTTTACCCGAATCATCAATAGAGAAATCCCTGGTTACATCGTAGCCGAGGATGAGAATAACATCGCTTTTTTAGACGTTAGGCCACTTAAAATTGGTCATACACTTTGTGTTCCTAAACAAGAGGTGAATTATATTTTTGATATGGATGAAGATGCTTATTTAAAACTGCATGCTTTTACCCAAAAAGTAGCCAAGGCTGTGGAGGCTGCTGTGCCTTGTAAGCGAATTGGTGTCGCAGTGATTGGCTTGGAAGTGCCCCACGTACATATTCACCTCATTCCGTTAGAGAATATTTCTGATATCGACTTTAGCCAGCCTAAATTGAATTTAGAAGAAGGCGTTATGGCCGAAACGGCTGAGAAGATTAGAAGTAATTTTCTGGCTTAGGTTTTCTTCAACCTATCCGGATTATCTGCCAAAAAGGATTTCCAACTTTTATTACCGCTTTGCTGACTGCCTCCTTGAAAGTGATGGCAAACCGCCACAGCCAGTGCATCGGTAGCATCCAATAGTTTTGGTAGGGTTTCAATTTGCAATAAAGTCTGCAGCATTGCCGCTACTTGTTCTTTAGAGGCATTTCCGTTCCCGGTTACGGATTGCTTTACTTTTTTAGGGGCGTATTCTGTAATCGGAATTTCTCTGGCCAAAGCAGCGGACATGGCAACGCCTTGCGCCCTCCCCAACTTTAGCATCGATTGGATGTTCTTTCCAAAGAAAGGAGCTTCCAAGGCCATTTCATCCGGGTGGAATTCTTCAATTACGGAAGTTACCCGCTCAAATATCTTCTTTAATTTAAGCTCGTGCCCACTGTATTTGCTCAAATGAATCACACCGTATTGCAGCAATGTCAGTTTTTTGCCTTTCACTAAAATAAGCCCATAACCCATCACACTAGTGCCTGGGTCGATTCCTAAAATGATTTTTTCTTGCGCTACCGCTTTGTTCAAAGGCATGGGTGCAAGATAAAAAGCTTTCGTTTCATTCAGTCCTTGAGTTGCTTTAAAATCCAGTTGCTTTGAACGTTATTCGCGGATGCTTTTTTCATTAGGACTGTTTTATTTGTTCGGCATACTTTCATTGATGATCGTATCTGCCATATACAGTAGTATTTCAGCTGATGTGGAAGGATTGAATCAGTTCTCGGGTAAGGTAACAGTCGTTGTTCCTTTTCGAAACGAGGTAAAGAATATAGAAACAATTTTCGATGCCCTTCAGGCCCAGACTTATGCCAACTTTGAAGTCATTTTTGTCAATGATCATTCTAGTGATGGTTCTTTAAAAAAGTTAGAAGCTTTGATCAATAAATCAAGAAAAGACCTTGATGTCAAAGTTTTGAACTTAATTTATAAGGAAGGGAAAAAGGCTGCAATTGCAGAAGGTATAGCCAAAAGTAGTGGTGAGATTATGCTAACCACCGATGCTGATTGCTGGTTCAACGAGCGCTGGGTACAACAAATGGTCCAGCCTTTTTCTAACGCGACCATTCAAATGGTCACTGGGCCAGTAATTTTAGAGGGAAAATCTTTTCTACAGAAATGCCAACGAATCGAATTTGGAGCGATCATGGTCGTTTCCGCGGTTTTGGTAAGGGCAAAGATGCCAGCAATGGCCAATGGCGCAAATTTGGCTTACAGAAAATCAGCCTTTGAGTTGGTGAATGGTTTTGAAGGCATAGATCAGACTCCTTCGGGCGATGATGAATTGCTTTTAATGAAGATTTCCAGAAAGTTTAAAAACGCAGTTTTCTTTGTTAAATCGCAGACATCCGTTGTCCATACCTTTGGGGTAAAAAGTTTGAGCGATCTTGTGCAGCAACGGAAAAGATGGGCAAGTAAATGGAAAGTTGGCAAAAGGTTTTCAACCATACTGACGGCTATAATGGTTTATCTTTTTCAAATTGTTCATTTGTCGATCATCGGTTGGATGTTGGCGGATAGGAGTATGGCCAACCTTTTACTCATTGCGCTTGGGCTTAAGGTTTTTGTAGAATTCTTGTTGATCAGGGGCTTTTTTAGTTCTCTAGAACAAAAATATTCGTTCGTCCACTTTTTGGTGTTACAAACCTTTTATCCTTTTTATGTGCTTTATTTTGGTCTGGTCTCTAATTTTGGGAACTTCCAATGGAAGGGCAGGAGTTTCAAGATTTAACATTTATTATGACGGACGAGGAGTTTGATGTTTTGGATGAGTTGTACTTTGTGCAGTCTTTTGATTTTTTGAAAGAAGAAACAAACCTGTCAGCAGAAAACTTGATTTCAATTTTGAAAAACCTAATCCAAAAAGGCTGGGTGAAATGTTTTTCGGACCGACCAGCCTTAGATCCGATTGATGAAAAGTCACTAGGGGAAGATTGGTTGGCATACTTTTACTTGGCCACCAAAGAAGGTCTTTTGGCACATAATGGCCGATAATAAATATGGAAAATAATCTTCAGCGCAAGTTTTATCGCAAAGAAATGGAAGTCAACGCACTGCTTGAAATTACTCAGGCCGTGAATGACAACATGCCTGAAGAGGACCTTTATAAAATTTATGAGTTTACGCTTCGGGCCAACTTACAACTCTCCAAAATGGTGCTGTATGTCAAGGACGAAGATTGGGAATGCAAAGTGCAATTCGGCACTTCTAAGAATTTTAATGAAACCCCATTAGACACAGGCTGCCTTAATTTAAAGAAGATCACCAAAGTATCTAAGGCGGATTTGAGTATTAGCTGTTTCAATGAATTCGACATTATCATACCTGTAACGCACAAGGATAAGCTTCTTGCCTTTCTTTTCATTAAAACCTCAGATGACGAGAATCAAGTAGACACCACCTTCATCCAAGCGCTCAGCAATGTAATTTTAGTGGCTATTGAAAATAAGCGTTTAGCCAGAAAGCAATTAGAGCAACAAGCCGTTCAGCGCGAAATGGAAATTGCACGTGATGTGCAGAATTACCTCTTTCCAGATAGTCTACCTTATACTGAACAACTCGAAATCAAAGCCTTTTACAGACCATGCAAAACTGTAGGGGGCGATTATTATGACTATATCCCCATAGCAGGGCACAATCAGTTCATGGTTTGTATAGCCGATGTTTCAGGAAAAGGCATGCCCGCAGCGATTTTGATGTCTAATTTTCAGGCAGTGCTGCGGACTTTAAGTAGAAATGCCGAAGGCCCAGAAGCCGTGATTCGCGAATTGAATTATCAAACTTATCAAAATGCCCGTGGAGAAAACTTCATTACTTTCTTCTTGGCCGTTTATGATTTCGATAAAAAGAACCTTCGGTATATCAATTGCGGGCACAATCACCCCATATTAATTTCTCAAGATGGCGTGACATCACTCAATCAAGGTACCACCATTCTTGGTGCCTTCGATCCGCTTCCGTTCCTTCAAATGGGTGAAATTAAAGATATAGATCAATTTTCGCTTTTTATGTTCACCGATGGACTCACAGAAACTTTTGATTCGGATGGAGAAGAGTTTGGCGCCAATCGGTTAGAGAACTTCTTGATTGCGAATAGAAATAACCCTTTACAGCAAACACATGATCTGCTGATGGCAGAATTGGAAGGCTTCAAAAAAGGAAATTCCTTTGCAGATGACCTTACCTTCTTATCTTGCAGAGTAAACAATGTTACTGCATAAAACTCCTCGGTTGGCACAATGGCTTTATCCAAATTTGGTTTGGAAGCAGAAAGTCAATGCCAAAATTATTTACCTCACTTTCGATGATGGGCCAATTCCAGAAGTTACTCCTTGGGTATTAGGGCAATTGAAAGATTATAATGCAAAGGCTACTTTTTTTTGCGTAGGGGATAATATCAGAAAACACCCCGATGTTTTCAGTAAAGTGATTCAAGAGGGACATTCCATCGGTAATCATACTTTTCATCATTTGAATGGATGGAAAACAGACAATACAACTTATCTCAAGGACTTTTTAAGTTGTGAGGAAGAAATTCAAAAGAATGGAATCAAGTCCAATCTATTCAGGCCACCTTATGGCCGAATTACTCCTAAGCAGATCAAGCAACTGAGTTCTAGGCAAATCATCATGTGGGATGTGCTTTCAGGTGACTTTTCTATAAAAACGAAACCAGAGGAAGTGCTTGCTGCAAGTATTAAGTACACGCGGAACGGTTCTATTGTTGTTTTTCATGATAGCCAAAAAGCGATGAGCAATCTGCAATATGCTTTGCCACGATATTTGGCGCATTTCAATCAATTGGGCTACGAATTTCATGCGCTATGACAGTGCTTCTGGTCATTTGTGGGTTCATTATAAGTATCAATGCTGCGCTCATTTTACTTTTCAAATTTAATTTCAAAAACCACGATCAACTTTCCGAGGCATTCGAGTGGCCATTTGTTTCTATTTTGGTTGCCGCCAGAAATGAGGAGAGGCATCTTCGGAATTGCGTTCAAGCACTTCTTGAGCTCGATTATCCAAAGGAGAAAATTCAAATACTGATTGGAAATGATGATTCTGAAGATACCACTCAAGAAATCATCGATCAACTGCTGCTTCAAGATTCGAGAATAACATCAATTAAAATCGAATCAGATTATAAAGGCCTAATTGCCAAGTCGAATGTAATTGCACAATTGGCCAAAGCGGCAAAAGGAGAGTTTTTGGCAATTATAGATGCCGATAATACAGTTTCAAGACTTTGGCTTCAAGGAATGGTAAAACCAATGCTAGACGGGGCTGACCTAGTAAGTGGCTATACTGTGGTGAGGGTGAATAGTTGGCTGCATAGAATGCAAGCCGTAGATTGGATAGGTACCTTGTTTTTAATGAAAGTCGCGGCTGATTTTGGCTTTCCCGTGAGCGCATTGGGAAATAATATGATGTTGCGAAAATCAACCTATGAAAGTATGGGAGGCTTCGAGGCCCTTGGCCCGACCAAGATAGAGGACCTAAAAATGGTCATTGCGTTCAGGAAAGCCGGACTAAAGCATGTTCAAATCATGGATTTCGCCTGTCAAGCGACAACTGAACCCATGAAATCTTTTTGGGACTTACTGCTTCAGCGAAAGCGCTGGTTAAGCGGGATACTCAAATACAATCCCTTTTTAAGCATCATTTTGATTTTCGAAAGGTTAACGATTTTAGTAGTCATAATAGCCTTCATGTATGCTGTTTTAAACCAAAGTCAAGAAGTGGCTTGGTTGGGTATTGCCATGCTCCTAATGATTTTGCTGGAGTTTGTGAAGGTTTATCAAGTAGTTTTTAAATTAAAAGGAGACTTGAGGCCATTATCTATTGTGGTTGATCAAATATTAATCGCCCTTTTAAATACATTTGCCCTGCTAAGTTTGATGGTGTCTCCAAAGGTGATTTGGAAAAACAGAAACAAATAGAAATGATAGAAACCCACGCTCACATTTACTCAGAACAATTCAAAGACGATATTGAGCAGGTATTGGATGTCAGTAGAGAGGTTGGAGTTGAGAAAATATACATGCCAAATATTGATCACACTTCGATTGATGGCATGTTGGCTTTAGAAGAGAGGCATCCAGGTTTTTGTATTGCCACCATGGGTTTACATCCATGTTCTGTCAAAGGTGATTTTCAGAAAGAACTCTATATTATTGAAGAATGGCTTGGCAAAAGGGAGTTTGCAGCCATTGGCGAAATGGGGACTGATCTTTATTGGGATAAGAGCTTTTTAGATCAGCAAGTTGAAGCTTTCAAAATTCAAGTGGCCTTGGCCAAGCACTATAAAAAACCAATCATTATTCATTGCCGAGAATCCATCGACATGACCATAAAGTTGGTGGAGCACCTTAAGGATGATAATTTAACAGGAGTATTCCATTGCTTTAATGGTACTGCAGAACAGGCAGAGCGCATTACAAAACTTGGGTTTTACATCGGTTTAGGAGGTGTGGTTACATTTAAGAATAGTGGAATGGACCAAGTTATTCCTACTATTGATTTGAAACATATTGTGCTGGAGACGGATAGTCCCTATTTAGCGCCTGTTCCGTACCGGGGTAAGCGTAATCAACCAAGTTATTTGAGTCTGATTGCTCAGAAAATTGCCGATATAAAGGAACTGCCTATTGAAGCGATAATTGCCATGACCACAGAAAATGCAAACTCATTATTCCAAGTAAAACAATGATTTCGACTTTAGACTTTAGTACAAATCCGAGGGCTTCTATCCTAATCATCTATACTGGAGGTACTTTGGGTATGGATTATAATGAGCATGGTGCTCTCGTTCCTTGTGATTTTGAAAGAATAGTGGCGCGAGTTCCAGTATTGAAGGAACTGAATATAAATCTTTCTGTCACTTCTTTTAGTCCGCCAATCGACTCTTCCAATGTGAATTCAAAGCATTGGGTTCAGATCGGAAGGTTAATTGAAGAGAATTACGAAAAGTTTGATGGGTTCATTGTTTTGCACGGAACGGACACCATGGCCTATTCAGCATCTGCGCTGAGTTTTATGCTACAAGGCCTGAATAAACCAGTAATTTTTACGGGAGCTCAATTGCCAATTGCCTTACCACGATCAGACGGCAGAGAAAATTTTGTTACCGCACTTGAGATTGCTGCGGATAAAAGAGAAGGAGTTCCTATTATTTCAGAAGTCTGCGTTTTCTTTAACCACTTATTGCTTCGTGGCAACCGTTCAAAAAAAGTAGAAAGTCGGCATTTCGATGCTTTTGAGTCCGAGAATTATCCCGTTTTGGCTGAAGCAGGTATCGTAATTGATTATAATTTCACTGCCCTAAAGGCCTATAAGGCTGCAAACACTTTACGCTTTTTCCCCGAATTATCGAATGATATTGTGGTATTAAAGCTCTTCCCGGGGATTAACGAGAAGACGGTTGCTCATATTTTAAGCGTGCCAAATTTAAGAGGACTCGTGATGGAAAGTTATGGTTCGGGGAATGTTCCGCATCAGCCTTGGTTCCTCAACCTGTTAGAAAGTGCTGTGAACAAGGGAGTTGTGGTATTGAATGTTTCGCAATGCAATGGAGGGAATGTCATTCAGGGAAAATATGAGTCTAGCAGTGCGCTCAATAAGCTGGGTGTAATAAGTGGAAGAGACTTGACCACGGAGGCGGCAACTACCAAAATGATGCATGCTTTTGGCAGCTATAACAGCATAGATGAAATTAGGGATTGTCTGATCCATTCTATTTCTGGCGAAATGAACTAATTTTATAAGCATACAAAAACAAAAATGCGCTTGCATAAAGGTTATTTTATTGATTTATTTGTCACCTTGCGAGATGCGCATTATCCAAGGAGAGGTGTCCGAGTGGTTGAAGGAGCACGCCTGGAAAGTGTGTATACCCGAAAGGGTATCGAGGGTTCGAATCCCTCTCTCTCCGCATATCAACTAAAATTTTAAGTATAAATTTCTTTTAACCATTATTATTAATAATTTAGAAACCGTTTTAACCCTTTATTAATCAAAACTAGACTATGAAAAAGTTATTCTCACTATTGATGATCTTAGGCGCGCTGTCGATTGGTATCAATGCATACGCTCAGGATGGTACAGATACGACCGCTACTGAGGCAGTTGTAGACACTTATCCTGAAACTGCAGATTACTCTGAAGATTTGGCAGCTGAACCAGCAGACTCATTCGATCAAGTTATCAAACAAAAATTTATTGAAGGAGACCCAACCTTTATGTCTCCAGTATTAATCTGTTTGATCCTTGGTTTAGCCATTGCTATTGAAAGAATCATCAGCCTTAACTTGGCAACCACTAACACCAACAAACTTTTAAGCAAAGTAGAAGATGCTTTGGCTTCTGGTGGCGTTGAAGCCGCTAAAGAAGTAACTAAAGGCACAAAAGGCCCTGTAGCTTCAATTTTTACTCAAGGTTTGATGAGAATGTCAGAAGGGATCGAAATGGTTGAAAAATCAGTGATCGCTTACGGTTCTGTAGAAATGGGTAGATTAGAAAGAGGTCTAGTTTGGATTTCTCTTTTCATCTCATTGGCGCCAATGTTGGGTTTCATGGGTACTGTAATCGGTATGATTGGTGCCTTCGATGCTATCCAAGCAGCAGGTGATATTTCTCCTTCTTTGGTTGCTGGTGGTATTAAAGTAGCCCTTTTAACTACAGTTGCTGGTTTGATCGTTGCGATTATCCTTCAATTGTTCTATAACTATTGTGTATCTAAAATCGACTCTATTGTTAACTCAATGGAAGATGCTTCTATCTCACTAGTTGATTTATTAGTTAAGCACAATTTGTCTAAGTAATTAACCTGAAAACACATTATTATGGATCAGGAACAATTAATTGATTTAGGACTTTACGCCTCATACATCCTGTTGGGTGTAGCCGCAGTCGCTGCCATAGGAATGAATTTTGTAAATGCATTCAATAACCCTAAAAGCTTGGTTAAAAGCGGAATAGGTATTGTAGCATTAGTGGTGATTTTCTTCATTGGATATTCTATGGCACCAACAGAAATTGATATGGTGAGCCAAAGAGCATTTGAAGCCAATAAGGTAGATCCTTCAGCAGCTTCAACATTAACCACTTACAGACTTATTGGTGGTGCTATGACTACAACATTGGTGCTTTTAATAGTAGCAATTGTAGGTTTGATTTATTCGTCAGTCGCAAGAGTTGTAAGATAAAAGATTATGGCAAGAAGTAAGAACAGCGGAAGTCAAGAAGTGAATGCCGGCTCTATGGCCGATATCGCATTCTTACTGTTGATTTTCTTCCTGGTGACTACTCAAATTGCTACCAACAAAGGACTTACTTTGCTGCTTCCTCCAAAACAGGAAGATGATGAACCTATAGAGGTGAAGCAACAGCAAAGGAACATCTTTAAAATTCAGGTGAACTCACTTGATAGACTGTTGGTAGAAGATGAGCCACTAGATGACGTTTCTAAAATTGGTGACATGGTTTATGACTTTATCATAAACTTTGGTAACCCCGGAGATGTAAAAAGAGGAAGTGAAAAAGTAAGCGATAGAGAAACCTTTGAATCTCTTCCACCCACCATGAAGAATTACATTCGAAACAGTCTGAGCTCAAAAGAGTCATCTGACGGCCCAGGCACTGCGATTGTTTCTCTTAAGGCTGACCGTGGAAGTAGTTATGAGATCTTTATTGATATTTTAGATCAGTTGAATGCTGCTTATAACAGAGTCTATGGCGAAAGAGTAGGTTTGACTGCTGAGGAATTCAGAAAGTTGAACAGAAATGATCCTAGAGATTTGGATTTATATGATAGGGCCAGAAGTGGTATTCCTAAAGCGATTTCAATTGCAGAACCAACTAAAGTAGGAGGCTGATATGTCAAAGTTTAAAAAGAAAAGTAATGCGAGTCAGGATATTCCAACCGCAGCCTTACCAGACATTATTTTCATGCTTCTTTTCTTTTTCATGGTGACAACCGTGTTAAGAGAAACAGAAATTAAGGTGAAACAAGATATTCCGAGAGCTGAGCAATTGGTGAAGCTGGAGAAGAAGAAACTTGTAACTTACCTTTATGTTGGAGAACCGAAAGAGGAACAATTTGGTACTGAGTCTCTGATTCAGGCAAACGATGCCTTTATTGGGATTGATGGAATTGTGCAATGGGTTAACCAAGAGAAAGATGGACTTCCAGAAGCGGAAAGAGATCAGATCACAATTTCTCTGAAAGTAGACAAGGAAACTAAGATGGGAATCATTGTTGATATTCAGACTGAATTGAGAAATGCTAATGCACGAAAAATCATGTATGCTACTCCGCAAAAAACGGACGAGGATAATTGATGATAATAGGAATAAGAATAGAGGAGGCGACCAAAACTGGTCGCCTTTTTTTATGTTTTTGATTGGAGTTATGTATAAAGTGAAGTTTCTGCAATCGTTTGTAGTTCAAGAAAATGACGAAATAGAAAGTTCTGTCTTTTAAATCGCCTATTTTTAAATTAGCGAAATACCGCCTTCACAACAGTTCAGAAAATAGCCATTCATGAAGAAACTTATACTTCTCTTATCAATATTAATCTCCAACTACTCGATCGCTCAAATCGTTAAGATTGAGCCATCAGATGCCAATGGCGATCAGCAAATTAAGTTGATATTTGATGCCACTCAAGGCACTAAGGAATTAGTAGGAGCAACCAAAGTCTACATGCATTCTGGCGTTGTTACCAGTGGACCAAGTGGCACAGAATTCAATAATGTGATCGGAAACTGGGGTAAAGATGATGGCATTGGAGTAATGACCAAAGTAGCAGGCCAGACCGATCAATGGGAAATTACCTTGGGGCCAACTGCTCGTGAGTACTATAAAGTAGATGCCGGTACAAATATTTTCAGATTGGCAATGGTATTTAGAAATGCAGACGGCACCAAAAAAGGAGCGGGTACTCCTGGTACTTTTCAAGGTGGTGCTGTGGCCAGCAATGGAGATATTTTTGTCAACTTAAATGTTGAGAAATTTGTCATTTTGGACTCGCCAACGGCTTCTGATTATTTCCTTCAGAATGGAGAGACAATTCCTGTCGCTGCAACAGCATCAGCGAATGTCACCTCAATGAAAATCTCAATAAATGAGGGCAGTGGGTTTGTTGAAAAAGCGAGTGTTACTACTGGGAAAACAATCGCTTATACTTACTCTCCAACCCAGTCTGTAATAGCCGAGATTAAGGTAGAGGCCACCATTGCTGGTGAAAGTGTAGACGTTTCAAAAACCATCTCTGTTAATTTTGTCTCAGACACACAGACCATGGCTTTACCCGCTGGTGTGAAAAAAGGGATCAACTACCATAGTGATTTAACTAAAGTGACGCTTGTGTTGGAGGCACCAGGTAAGGATTTTGTTTATGCAGTGGGCGATTTTAGCGATTGGACAATTAAGGCTGAAAATCTAATGAATAAAACCCCTGATGGCGAACTCTTTTGGATCGAGCTTTCTAGCTTAACCCCAAATCAGAAATACGTTTTTCAATATTGGGTAGAAGGAACAATCAAAGTGGGTGACCCTTTGGCGGATGAAGTGGCTGATCCTTATAATGATTCGTTTATTCCAAATACAGTGCACAACAATTTACCTGTTTATGATAAAACGGATTACGGTATAGCAACTACTTTCCAAACAGGTCAAACTCCTTTTGCTTGGGCTGCTTCTGAAGCCACTTGGCAGAAACCCAATAAGAAAGACTTAGTGATTTATGAGTTGCTAGTAAGAGACTTTGTAGAAACCCACAGTTACAAAACGCTGATTGATACCATCGGCTATTTGAAGAATTTAGGCATCAATGCCATCGAGCTGATGCCCATCATGGAGTTTGAAGGCAATGAATCTTGGGGGTATAATCCATCTTATTTTCTTGCACCGGATAAGTATTATGGCACAAAGAACGACCTCAAAAACTTTGTTCAGACTTGCCATGAAAATGGAATAGCAGTGATCATGGATATGGTGCTCAATCATGCTTTTGGCCAGAACCCTATGGTGATGATGTATTTTAATGGGGGAAAACCATCCACGGATAGTCCTTGGTTCAACCCTGATGCAACTCATCCATTCAATGTCGGTTATGACTTCAACCATGAAAGCACTTATACTCAAGCTTTTGTCGATACAGTAAATGCCTATTGGTTGACAGAATATCATATTGATGGTTACCGATTCGATTTATCAAAGGGCTTTACCCAAAAGAATAATGTTAATGATGTTGGAGCTTGGTCGGCATTTGATCAATCTCGGGTCGACATTCTAAAAAGAATGAATAACAAAATCAAAGAGGTGAAAAGCGATGCCTACGTGATTTTAGAGCACTTTGGTGATAATCAAGAAGAAACAGCCTTGGCTGCTGAAGGCATGATTCCATGGAGGAACAAAGGTTATGACTATTATCAAGCCCTAGGCGGACATACCTCAACGTCATTTGAAGGCGCTGAAGCCCTGACTCATGTCAGTTATATAGAAAGTCATGATGAACAGCGACAATTGTATGAGGTTTTTCAAGATGGAGATGCTTTAGGAACTTACAATACAAGAGACACCACGATCGCGCTTGAAAGATTAAAGATGAATGCAGCCTTTTTCTACACTTTGCCTGGCCCGAAAATGATGTGGCAGTTTGGTGAATTAGGTTATGATATTGATATCAATTTTAACGATAGAGTAGGCAATAAGCCTTTTCCATGGGGAACAGGAGATTTCCATTTGGGTTATTACGAAGATCCGATTAGAAGATTTACACGTGATGCATTTGCCGCAATAATAAAATTGAAGACGGAGAATCTAGCCGAGTTTAATGCCGCCACTTATTCTTATGATTTCTCCGGCCCAGAAAGGCGAATCGTAATTGATGGGCCGAATTTGGATATTTCAATAATTGGAAATTTCGGATTGGAAGAAGCATCAATTTCACCAAATTACACTGCTACGGGTACTTGGTTCGATTTCTTCTCTGGTGATGAAGTCAATGTCTCCTCAACAACTGCGACTGTGACTTTACAACCGGGTGAATTTCATATTTATACCTCTCAGCGTAAGTCTGTAGGTTTCCCTAATGTGGTGCAAGTGTATCAGAATCCAGTAACCATCAACCCTACAACCTTTGCTGTGAATGATGCTATCACTATTACCTTCGATGCCACTAAGGCAGACCCTGATGGAACTGCTGGTTTGGTAGGCGCAAGCGAAGTGTTTATGAATGCTGGTGTGGTATTCGATGATGTCAATGGAGTGAATCTTCAGAACGTTGTAGACGGAGCTGCTGGTGCAATGACAAAAGTATCTGGGGAAACAGATAAGTGGCAAATTTCAATTACTCCAACGGCTTACTTCAATATCACGAGTGGCCAGGCGGTGAGAATAGGCATGATTTTCAGAGATGCTGCCAATACTAATTTCGGAAAAGGATTTAGAGGTTCCGTGGTATTCTTCGACCTAGAAATTGCAGGAAAACTCATTACCATCACACCTGCTTCTTTCGATCAGAACACTGAAATCACCTTGACTTTCGATGCCCGTTTTGGGAACAAGGGTTTGGTGGGAGTCGATAAAGTCTATATGCATTCAAGTGTGGCCCTTTCTCCTACGGAAACTGCATTCAATTCAAATTATGTTGTCGGTAATTGGGGTCAAGATGACGGGGTAGGCAAGCTAACGCAGAGTGCTTCAAATCCGAATCAGTGGGTCATCACATTTACGCCAGCCAGCTATTACAACTTGGGGGGCGCTAGTGCGAGAAGACTGACCATGGTTTTCAGAAATGGAGACGGTACTAAAAAAGGGGAGGGAACTCCCGGTGCTTTTGAAAATGGGGTAGTGATACAAAATGGAGATATCATTTACGATATCCCAGGAGTGGTCACAGGTATAGAAGATGAACTACCGAATTTTAGTTATTACCCTAATCCTTCGAATGGCATCATCAACTTCAAAGGTGAAATCCCAGGCAGAGTGAAGCAAATCACAATGCATGATTTGAATGGGAATGTGGTTTTAACCAAGCTTCTGCAAAACGGGGTGATGGCGTCAGTAGATGCGAGCAATGTTGTACCCGGATTATACCTGATGCGGATTATCACCGACAATAAAGGCTACACTTTGAAAGTGCTTATTCAAGAATAATCAAGGAGAGAAGAACTAGACACAAAAAACAAAGCCCACGGTTTAAACCGTGGGCTTTGTTGTTAAAGTAAAGGACGTGAACCGTTTTAACGGTTTTTCAAGGTCAGGTGAAAACTTAGCTGCAAGGTTTATATTAATAAACCTTCTTTCCGTCTAAATAAGTAGCTTTTACCTTGAGGTTTCTCAATTCTGATTCAGGCGCTTTCATCATATCCTTTTCCGCGATAATGAAATCAGCGAACTTCCCTTTTTCAATACTTCCTTTCTCCTTTTCTTCGAAATTGGAATAAGCCGCCCAAATGGTCATCCCTTTTAGGGCCTCCTCACGGCTCAATTTGTTTTCTGGTTGCCATCCACCCTCTGGCCAATTTTTAGCATCCTGACGCGCGGTAGCGGCATGGAAACCATACATTGGGTTAATGTCTTCCACAGGGAAATCACTACCGAGCGCGATATAACCGTTTTGATCTAATAAATCTTTGAACGCATAGGCTGTTTTTACTCTTTCTTCGCCTAGTCGGTCTGCCGCCCAATACATATCCGAAGTGGCATGCGTAGGTTGAACAGAGGGCACAACATTGTATTTGCCAAACTTATCAATATCGTCTCTGCTAACTACTTGAGCATGTTCAATTTTCCATCTAAGGTCATTGTCTTCTGGAAGGTATTTCGAATAGATATCAAGGACCACATGATTGGAGTTATCACCAATACAATGGGTGTTCATTTGGAAACCCATATCATAAAAGGTTTTTGCCAGTTGATCGTAATAGGCGGCTTCTTGTAGCAAGAAACCGTCATTTCCTGGATCGTCTGAGTAATCAGTCAATAGACTTGCGCCTCTTGAGCCTAAAGCACCATCGCCATACACTTTAAATGATCGAACATTCAAATGATCAGTCTTGATTTTGCCTTTTTTCTTAAAGTAATCAATGTTTTCTTCGGTTGGGGCAGCCATTACATAAAGCCTCATTTTGAGATCGCCAGTTTTGTTGAGGGAGTCGATCAACTCAATAGTTTCTACTTCTAAACCGGCATCTACAACAGAAGTAAGGCCAACTTCGAAGCAGTTTTGCTGCGCCATTAATAGGGCTTCTACTTGGTCGGCTTTAGTTTGAGCAGGAATAAATTTAGCAATCAAGTCGATGGCATTGTCGACAAGCAGACCTGTGGCATTACCATTTTTGTCGAAGTAGATTTTCCCTCCATTTACTTCTTTTGCTTTCGAAAAGATTTCACTTTCCCCTAAAGCGGCACTATTGGCCAAAGCAGCATGACCATCCACTCTAGAAATTAAAACAGGCGTGTTAGGGAAGGCTTCATCCAATTTGTCTTTGGTCGGAAATTCTTTGATTTCCCAATCATTTTGGTCCCAGCCACCGCCTAAAATCCATTCTTCATCAGGATATTTTGCGCGATGCGCCTTAAGGATTTCAACGATTTCTTCGAATGATTTTGTGCCAACTAAATCAGCATTTTTAAGCCCAAGGCCATAGCGATAGAAATGGGCATGGCCATCAATCAGGCCAGGGTAAACAGGAGCGCCTTCTAAATTGATGGTTTCTTTCGACTCAAAGCCAGCCAAAATTTCTTCATCACTGCCAACGCCAATGAACTTACCGTCTTTTACTGCGAAAGCAGTTGCGGTGCTAAAGGCATCGTCTACTGTATATACCGTTGCATTATGAATAATCAAATCAGCTTCTATTTTACCTCCACATGACCAAAGGGCCAATGCAAGGATTGCTATCATGAGTGTTTTCTTCATCATTCGAATCTTAAATGTTTAACGGAGTCACCTGAATCTCTGAGTTCTCTCAAAGCATCGATACCAATATCTAAATGGGCATTGACAAAACCAGTCGTGACTTTTTTATCGCTTTCTTCGGTCTTAACACCTTCTGGGATCATTGGGTTATCAGAAACCAACAATAATGCTCCGTGTGGGATTTGGTTGACAAAACCAACCGTGAAAATCGTAGCAGTTTCCATATCAACCGCCATTGCTCTTATTTTTCTGAGGTACTTTTTGAAGGCGCGGTCATGTTCCCAAACCCTGCGATTGGTAGTGTAGCATGTGCCTGTCCAGTAATCGCGTTCATGTTTTTTGATCATGGATGAAACCGCTCTTTGCAGTCTAAAAGAGGGGAGTGCTGGAATTTCAGGTGGCATGTAGTCGTTGCTGGTGCCTTCTCCACGAATGGCTGCGATAGGTAGAATGAGATCTCCGATTTCAGTTTTCTTTTTCAAACCACCACATTTACCAAGAAAGAGCACCGCCTTTGGTTGAATGGAAGAAAGCAAGTCCATTACTGTGGCTGCCATGGCGCTTCCCATTCCAAAATTGATAATGGTGATGTTTTCAGCCGTGGCCGATTGCATTGGCCGATCTTTCCCTCTCACTTCCACCCCAAATTGATTGGCGAACATATCGACATAGTTAATGAAATTAGTGAGGAGAATGTACTCCCCGAATTCTTCATTGGGCACGCCAGTATAACGCGGTAGCCAATTCTCAACAATTTCCTGTTTGGTTTTCATGTATAGTATTGTGGTTCAATTACATTTGTTCGATGGACTCGCTCAACTTACCTGCCTATGAATATCGACTTGAAAAGCGGGGCGGCAAATTAGTTATTTTTGATCCGATAAGGAAAAAGTTTATTGTGCTTACCCCAGAAGAGTGGGTGAGGCAACACTTTGTGAATTACCTCTGTAAACACCTCGGCTATCCAATGAGCAGAATGGGAGTAGAGTTGGGCAATAAGTACCATGAGCTCCGTAAACGATCCGATATTGTTTTTTATGATCAGGAGATGAATCCTTTGGTGATTGTAGAGTGCAAGGCGCCCCACATCAAGCTAAGCCAAGCTGTTTTTGATCAGATTTCTGTCTACAATAAGACTATCAAAGCCAAACTACTGATCGTTACCAATGGCATTGAGCATTATACTTACTCATGCAATCACGCTACTTCCGAGCTGGTATTTTTGGAGAAAGTGCCAAGTTATGAGGAGTTGAAGGGGTGATTGGGGTTTTAACGACCAAGTATAAGAGCAGTAGCGGATTTCAAGGCAATTACCTGTCCGCCACCACAAAAGTTTATTAAATGCACAACTTGTCCCGACTTGGCGGGAGACCTTGAATTTACCACTTCACCCGCTATTGCTTTTATGCCTTTTAATATTCCTCCACTGGCTCAGCAGCCATACTCAAAGTCTCTTCTTTTGATTTTTCTACTCCCCAAACCTTAGCAATTCTATCCTTTATCTTCTGCTCAAATATTTCAATCAATTGCTTGTTGGCATTCACCAATGCCTGCTCTTTTTCGATTTGTGCTACGATTTGGCGTTGGGTTTCAATATCGGGAAGTGGCACACGAATTTCTTTTACCACAGGAAGAGTTAAATACTTTGTTAATCCTCCAACAGACTTATTTTTTAAGTCATTTAATTGTTGTTCCATCATGTTCTGGACAAATGGATAAAGCAGTTTTTCAGAATATTCCGACTTGATTGTAATTACATATGTTCTTTGGTAAGCATTGAATTTTCCATTGTAATATTTTACGTCATAAACTGCTGAAGCATTGTTACCACTTAACATTAGAGCTTCGCAATCAAAAGCGTAATCATCTATGTGATAAATTCCTTTTGAGCATGTAAAAAATGGATACTTTCCATTTTCAACAGCAGCATTAGCATTCAATTTACCTGTCTTAATATTTGCAGTTATACCAAGGTCTGACATCTCCCAATCCGGGTCAATGTCTATTTTGGGTTTGTAGTTGGCTACTACGGCTTTGGCACCATCTATTATTTTTTGGTAGCTTTCTATTTCGGCTACTATTTCTTCCTGAATGGATAAGGGGGGAAGGGGGATTTGAAGGTTTCTTACAAAAGAAAGGTTAGCCATTCTAAATTTTCCCTCTCCTAAAGTCAAAAACTGAGAGTATAGGTTTTTTAAAGCAAGGAACAGATAGTTTGTGTTTAAAACGCTAGTATCTAAAGGGTACAAGCCGGCCACATTTTGATTTGTTGAACAATCAAATGATAGATAACCTGTTTTGCCAATTGTAGCACCAACCAAAGCAATTAATGAAGTCCCTTTCTTAAATATTTTAGTAGAAGAATTCTTTAGCCCTTCTTCAGTGATAAATTCTTCAGCTTCGTTGACATAGGAATCTTTGCAAACAGTAGACCCAACCCATGGTATGTGCCCATTCCAATATTTAGGTTCTTTTCTGCTCGGAGTACCACCTGCTTGAACAGTACAAATTTCTGAGAGCTTTTTGAGTTCGAATTGAGAATTAAAAATTTCATATACCTTATATCGTTCTCCACTCAAATTATAATCGCCATTTGCAGCTATTTCAGTTTTCAAAACTGCATGGGCAATGGTTGATTGTAAGGACGTTTCATGAAACGTCCCTACGGCCCCAAAATCATGAATGATTTGGATGGCCTCTTCCAATTGGCTGCCTTTTACGGCTGCTCGTTGTGCTCCCAAGTTGTAGCCATCATTGTCAATTTTCACAAACAGAATTTCATTGCGTTGTTTGGCAATGGCTTTGTCCATCAATAAAATGGATGTTTTTACGCCACTGTATGGATTAAACACACCTGCTGGCAAACTCACTACGGCATAAAGATAATTCTCTACCAACATTTTTCGCAGGTCTTTGTAAGCCGTTCCGCTTTGGAAAATCACGCCTTCGGGTACAATGATGCCCGCTTTGCCTTTGGGGTTAAGGTGTTCAGCTATGTAATCCACAAACAGCACTTCCGAACGATTGCTGCTAATGGTAAACTTCTTGTGCGGTCGTATGCCACCTTTCGGACTCATAAATGGCGGATTGGCCAACACCACATCAAAGTTTTCGTTCCAACGTTCTTCGCTGCTCAGCGTGTCGTACTCGTTAATGTGTGGATCAGAGAATCCGTGTAAATACAAATTCACCAAACTCAATCGAACCATGTCGGGCGAAATGTCATAGCCTGCAAAATTCTGAATCAGCTTTTTGCGGTCGTCAGGGGTTAGTTGGTCGCCTAAATTGTTGAAAGGCTTTTTTTCGAGTTTGTTGTACTCGTAAATATTCAAACCTTCTTTGTTGGCTTTTGTATGCTTGAGCAAAATATGCTTGTAAGCCGAAATTAAAAATCCCGCTGTTCCGCAAGCAGGGTCAAGAATCGTTTCGCCTTTGTCAGGGTCAATAATCGCCACTAAGAAATCAATCACGTGGCGGGGCGTTCTAAACTGGCCTGCATCTCCTTGCGAACCCATCACCGAAAGCAGGTATTCAAAAGCATCACCCAATTTTTCGCTGTGGGTGTATTCAAATTCGCCAATGGTTTTCAGAAACAGTTTCAGTGTTTCAGGGTCACGATAAGGCAAATAGGCGTTATTGAAAATATCCCGAAACAGTTGCGGAATGTTCGGGTTCTTCTCCATACTCTCAATGGCCTCCGAATACAAGCGAAGCATTTCGGCAGCCGTTACTTTGGTGTCAAAGAGTTTGTCCCAAGCGTATTTTTCATAATTACCCGAAAAGAATTTAGCCGTACCGCCCAATTCAATGGCTTCTTTATCCATGTCGTCCATGAACTTGTAAATCAAGCCAATTGTAATTTGCTCAATTTGAGCTTTCGGGTCAGGCAGTTTGCCTACCAAAATATCTCGGCAGTCATCTATTCTTTTCTTTGTTTGTGTATCTAACATATATGTTTTTTTATCCTATTTGTCGGAATAATGCCGCTGGGACAAGGCCGTTGGGACAAGGCATGCCTTGTCCGTACATACGAGATTGTAATTAGTAAAATTTATCATCCTGCCAATTGGCAGGATTGTTTTTAATGTATTCTGAAATGCGATGAAATGATTCATCATTACGGATAATGTGGTCGTGAAATCGAGATTGCCATGCGAAAGGTAATTCCAATCTGTTGCAATATTTGGTTACGGCCGATTTATAAGATCCAATAATAGATGAAACAGAATTTTTTCCCTGATTTTGAAACCGTTTTTGTCCTGGGGTTAACGTTTCATTATCGGATTGTAGGGTCAACGCATGCGTTGACCCTACATGCGGTGGGTTATTATCGCGTAGGGACAGGGCATGCCCTGTCCCTACGTCATGCCCTGTCCCTACGTCATGCCCTGTCCCTACGTCATGCCCTATCCCTACGTCATTATTCCCATCTAAAATCAATATTCCATGAACGTGGTTTGGCATCACCACAAATTCGCCCAATTCGATATTTTTCGCATGGTTTTTAATTTCAAACCATAGCACGTGTGCAATGGCGCCTACAGGCGAAACCTGCATTTTCCCATTTTGTATCTCTCCGAAATAATATGCCCTGTCTTTTGTGCAAATGGTAATAAAATAGGCTGCATCATTACCATAATCCCAATTTTGTAATCGGGCAGATTCGTTTCGATATTTTCCCATGAATTTTTCTAACATCAGGCAGCAAATTTCTCTAATGGAACATAATCGTTGATATACACAGGGATTACCTCCCTATATTTTGCTGCTACTTCTTTGAATTGCGAAATGGTAAGCATTGGGTGTGTTTGCAGGGCGTGGAAATCTTTTCCAGCAATGATTTTCCGAATGTCTTGGTCAACAATGTAGGCTTTGAAAAAGTATTTTAAGGCTCTCAAATTCACATCTTCTTCGGGTGGATAAATGGAAATGAATTTGTCGAATTCTTCTTCAAGCAATTCATCCTTTGATTTAAATTTTGGAATGATACCAAAAACCTTTTCTACCACTTCCCGAATAGAAACTTTGCGGTCAATCTTAGCTGCTTTTCTTAGTTTTTCAAGGTTGAAGTATTCTTCGGGTTTATCGAAAATCTCTTGCTGAATATGGCTGATTACATGTTCCCAATTTCCGAGTTCAACATTCTTTTTGATGATGTCGTCCATGATAATACGGTCTTCAAACTTTCTAAAAAGTTCTCTATCAATCCGCATTCCTTCTGGACCAATTGGTTCTTCAACCAAACTCAATAAAGGGTCAGGTAGAAACGTGGTGTATTTATCAATGTCAACGCCACCGCCTTCACCGTTTCCTTTTTTGGGTTGGGGTAGTTTTAATTTTTCGTCATAGTCGAACTTTTCTTCAAAATACTCACAGTTGGCAAAGAAGTCGAACAGCTTGAAAATTTCCTTGTCGTGCCGTTGGGTTTCTTCTTCGTTCAGTTCATTTTTGAAGGTGTATTCAAACGTATTTTTTCTTGTGCCTCTTCCTTTTATCTGCACAAAATCCGCAGGACTAAAAATTGGTCGCATCATGCAGATGTTCAATAAATCAGGGCAATCATAGCCTGTGGTCATCATGCCAACCGTAACGCAAACCCTTGTTTTACACGATTTGTAACCTTCTAACCAAGTGGTTTTTCCGCTCAGGTTGTTGTTCGTAAAGTTGATGGTCATTTGTTGAGCATCTCCAACCTGAGAAGTTACCTGAACCGCAAAATCAGAGTTGTATTTTTTTGGAAATAGTTGCTCAGCAAATTCATTGAGCATTTCAGTCAACTTGCGAGCATGGTTTTGACTTACCGCAAAAATGATGGTCTTGCCAATTTCATTGGTAATCGGGTCACGCAATGCGTTTTCTAAAAAGGTCTGACAAAAAACACTATTCGTTTTTTCAGAAAAGAATTTCTTTTCAAAATCTCGGGAAACAAAGGTTTCCGTTTCTTCACCTTCTTCTGTTGGCACAACAACAGCGTAACCTTCGTCAGAAAGTAGTTGTGTGGTAATTTGAGTTCGGGCATCTAACACCTTTGGATTGATGAGATAACCGTCTTTTACACCATCCAAAAGAGAATAACGATACGTTGGGTCGCCACCTTCACAACCGAAGGTTGAGTAGGTATCTCGCAACATTCTTCGTTCAATTTCTCGTGGGTCGTTTTCTTTTACCTTTTCAGGGTCAACGCCTTTTAAGTAATCTCTTGGTGTGGCGGCCAAGCCCAATTTGTAGCCATGAAAATATTCAAAAACGGCTCTGGCGTTTCCTGAAATCGAACGGTGGCTCTCGTCCGAAATGAGCAAATCAAAATCCGTTGGAGAAAAATCGTAACGATATTTGTCATTGAACATCAGCGATTGAATGGTGGTCACAACAATGTCCGCTTTGTGCCAATCGCTTCGGTGTTCTTTGTAAATGAAAGTGCTGTAGTCGGGTTTAAGGTATTGAGTAAACGCTTTCCAAGCTTGGTCTTCCAATTCCAAACGGTCAACCAAAAACAAAACCCGTCTTGCGTTTTGAGTTCTCAGGAACAATCGAATTACAGCCGCAGAAGTCAAAGTTTTACCTGTTCCCGTTGCCATTTCAAAAAGGAATCTGTCTTTACCTTCGGCAACAGCACCTTGTAAAGCCTGAATTGCTTTGAGTTGGTAATGTCTTAAAAATCTAAGTCCGTTTGACCAAATAAAATCTTTACTTGACTCTATGCTTCCGTTCCATTCAGGTCTTTCTGCATAATCGGGCATTTGGACTTTAACGATATAGTCAACCGTTGCTTCTTCATTTGCGAGTGAATCTCTGTCAGGATTCCAGTTTTTTATTGCTCCAATTTCTTCTGGTGAAGGGAATTTGTAAATCGGTTTTGGATTTCCTTTTGTCGTGTCCCAGAAGTAGTGAACAATACCGTTAGAAAGAATCACATATCTTGCTCCAACTGTCTTGGCATATTTTCTTGCTTGTTCTTTTGCTACAAGAGGGTGAAGGCTTTCCTTTTTTGCTTCAAGTACACAAATTGGTTTATTGTCAGTGTCAACAAGCAAAAAGTCTAAAGAACCATTCTTCGTTTTCTCATAGTCGTTTCCCCATGCGTCAATTTCTTGTTGTGTAATTTTCACATGATTTTCAAGCAGAATGTTCGCTTTTCCTTCCTCATTGTCAAAGAATCTCCATCCCGCCTCTGTCAGCAGTTGGTTTATTTTAATTCTTGCATGAGCTTCATTTTTCATTTTCTGTCTCTATATGTTTCTGTCGAGCGTTGGCAAAAAAATAGCTCTTTTGGTTTTTTCAGCGTTTGCCCGTGTGTCGGCAAAAACCAAATGTGCTATTTGTGCGTTGGCTTTTTTTCGCATCGAATACAACAATTGTGTAAACCCTGGGGTATTTACTCCCATTATATTTTTATCAATCTAGCGAGTTTTTCATCTTATCAAAAGCCATAATTGTAAAATAGGTATGTAAATCTGCTTTTTTAGAAGAGAGATGTCTCATGATAATTGAATGCTTGGTATGTCTTGACTATTTATGAGTAAATATGAGTCTAAAATGTACAGTTATCAATCAATTTCATAAGCCCATGCACTTGCTCAACGAGGCTTACTACTTCAGCCAAAAACACTTGATCTTAGCGGTTGAACGGGGTCATTTAATTACTTGTTGATAAACTATATTTTGGCAACAAAGTAATTTTACTGCCGATAATTAGGGTTTTAAAGAAGGCGAAATTTTAGTTTCCTTATAAGGTAATTGTAGGGGTCAAACCGATTGTACTAAAGTGCAGGTTCTATTTTTAATGGGGTATGAATTTTTTACACTAAACCTAATTACTAACCTCTCAATTTTCCACTCGCAGCTAGTTGAAACCCACTATTTAATTGCATATTTTTCGTTATGACTTGGATCAAGCGCATTGGCTTTCTTACTGCATTCATAATCCCCGCGCTGGCGGTTTTGCTTTCTATCCCGAGAGCTCTTAAGCACCCGAAGAAGGAACTCAGATCCTTCGTCATTCAGGGAAGAAAATAGTAATTCTCACCAACCCCCAGTGTCTAATGACCAATTCACCAATGACCAATACCCCCAATTCCCAATTCAAAACCTGATTTATATCATCTTTTTATCTAACTCGTATCAGGTCGTAAAAAATGAGCTGCCAGTACCTTGCAAAGGTTTAGGAATCACTATGCCTTATAACTATGGAACTTCAGCAATTCAAGTACGACAATAAGATTGTCAAATATTTCATCATTGCCACCGTGATCTTCGGACTCGTGGGAATGTTAGTTGGGATATTAATCGCTACCCAACTCTTTCTGCCTGAGGCAAACTTTGGTTTGCAATACACCACCTTCGGTAGAATTCGGCCACTGCACACCAATGCAATTATTTTTGCTTTTGTGGGCAATGCCATGTTTGCAGGAGTGTATTACTCCATGCAGCGTTTGCTCAAAACAAGAATGTTCAGCGATTTTTTGAGCTACTTACATTTTTGGGGCTGGCAGCTTATCATTCTGGCCGCGGCCATTACACTTCCTTTGGGACTGACCACCTCAAAGGAATATGCCGAACTTGAGTGGCCGATTGATATTGCAATCACAATCATTTGGGTGGTTTTTGGTATCAACATGATCGGTACAATCATCAAAAGAAGAGAGCGGCATATGTACGTGGCCATTTGGTTCTACATCGCCACTTTTGTTACGGTGGCAGTGCTTCACTTGGTGAATTCTTTTGAAATCCCAGTGACCATGTTCAAAAGCTATTCTTGGTATGCAGGGGTTCAAGATGCTTTAGTGCAGTGGTGGTATGGCCACAATGCAGTAGCTTTTTTCTTAACCACCCCATTCTTGGGAATCATGTATTATTTCCTTCCCAAAGCAGCCAATCGACCAGTTTATTCTTATAAACTTTCGATCATTCACTTTTGGTCATTGATCTTTATTTACATCTGGGCAGGGCCTCACCACTTGCTTTACACCTCGCTACCTAACTGGGCACAATCTTTAGGAACAGTATTTTCTATCATGTTGATAGCGCCATCTTGGGGAGGTATGCTCAATGGACTATTGACACTTCGCGGAGCTTGGGATAGAGTAAGAGAAGATCCTATTCTGAAATTTATGGTAGTGGCCGTAACCGCTTATGGTATGTCTACTTTGGAAGGTCCATTGCTTTCTATTAAGAGCGTCAATGCCATTGCGCACTATACCGACTGGATCATAGCTCACGTTCACGTTGGCGGATTAGGTTGGAATGGCTTCTTGATCTTTGGTATGCTCTATTGGATCATCCCAAGAATGTGGGGCACTAAATTATACTCTACCAAATTGGCCAATGTGCATTTCTGGATTGGTACGCTAGGGATCATCGTTTATGCATTGCCAATGTACACTGCTGGTGTGGTGCAAAGCTTAATGTGGAAAAATTTCAATGCAGATGGCTTTTTAGAATACCCTAATTTTTTAGAAACTGTTACCCAAATCGTACCAATGTACGCAATGCGTGCTGTAGGTGGTTTGCTTTACTTCTCAGGAGCGGTGATGATGAGTTACAACTTGATCAAAACAGCCAAGCAAGGAAGCTTTATTCCTAGTGAGGCGGCCGAAGCCCCTGCATTGGAGAAAAGAAAAATCATGGGTGGCCACTGGCACAGTGTTTTAGAAAGAAAACCAGTCATTTTCACCAGTTTGGTGTTGGTTGCCATATTAATTGGCGGGGTCATCGAAATGGTGCCTACCTTCTTGATCAAATCTAATATTCCAACCATAGCTAGCGTAAAACCTTATACACCACTGGAACTGCATGGAAGGGATATCTATATCAGAGAAGGTTGTAATAACTGCCACTCGCAAATGGTTCGCCCATTCAGATCGGAGACCGAACGCTATGGCGAATACTCTAAAGCGGGAGAATTTGTATATGATCACCCGTTCCTATGGGGTTCGAAACGTACGGGGCCAGATTTACACAGAGTTGGAGCGAAATACAATAATGTTTGGCATTTCAACCACATGTTAGATCCTAACTCCACTTCGCCAGGCTCCATTATGCCTCCATATCCATGGTTGTTTACTCAGGGGATTGACACAAAACTTACAGCCGGAAAAATTAAGGCTTTAAGAACAGTGGGAGTACCATATGCGGAAGGCTACGAGGATATTGCTAATCAAGATTTGAAAGCTCAGGCACAGGAGATTGTAAATGACCTCAAAGCAGGAGATGTAGAAATTTCCGAAGGAGCAGAGATCGTGGCACTTATCGCCTATTTGCAGCGACTAGGCACAGATATTAAAGTTCAACCTACAGCCCAAAACCAATAAGCCATGTTTAAATATTATTTCGAACAAATACATAATGTGGAGGTTTGGCCCATCATTTCGCTCTCCATTTTCTTCGTCTTTTTTGTTGGCCTCTTGATTTACGTGGCCAGAATGAAAAAGGAATACATCAGCGAAATGGCCGATTTGCCGCTGTCCGACAACCTTAAAACAAAATCTGATTTTCAACCTGAAAACTTTTAGCATCATGGAATGGATCAAATCATTTTCGAAAAAAATAAGGGGCAAGGCCTTGATCTTAGTCTTGACTTTTTTTGCCAGTCCTTTGGCTGCTCAAACTAGTGATTCGGGTATTTCTCAGGAAGTAGTTTTCTACACCGTCATTGGTCTTGTATTGGTAGTGGCCTTTTTGGTGCTCATTCTGGCCATTTACTTGATGCAGATCCTGAAAGCGGTTTTGCAAAAGGAGATGTCACCAGAAGCACTTGCCAAAATAGAAGCCGCACCCAGCTGGTGGGCTAAAACTTGGGACAAATGGAATGACCTCAGACCTTTAGAAGAAGAGGAAAATATCATGCTCGACCATAATTACGATGGTATTAAGGAGCTCGATAATCACCTTCCCCCTTGGTGGAAAGCCCTTTTCTATGGCTCAATTGTGTATGCGGTGATCTACTTATTGATATTTCACGTTTTCAAAACTTCACCACTTCAAGAAGAAAAGTACGAGATGGAAATGGCTGCTGCAGCAGCAATAAAGGTAAATCAGACCGCTACGGTAATCGTTGATTTTGATGAAAGCAATGTCACTTTCAACGATGATAATGCAGCCTTAATGGCTGGAAAGAAATTCTTCGAATCGCAATGCGCCATTTGTCATAAAGCGGATGGGGGTGGACTTGCAGGGCCAAACCTTACCGATGATTATTGGAAGCATGGGGGCAGCATGACCGACATTTATACGGTCATTAAAAACGGTGTTCAGGGTACGGCAATGATTCCTTGGGAATCTAAGTTGAATCCCAACAAACTGCGCGAAGTTGCTTCTTATGTTAAAAGCTTAAGAGGAACAAACCCGGCAGGCGCACTGCCTCCTGACGGAGCACTTTATGTCGAAGAAAAAGAAGGAGTGAATAATTAGTGTGTGGAGTATAGAAGGGGAGATTTGCTATGAAAGAGCTTTACGAATATGACGAAGAATACCGCGACACCATTGCCACGGTAGATGCACAGGGAAAACGCATTTGGGTTTTCCCTAAGAAACCGAAAGGTAAGTTTTATAACGCCCGCACCCTGGTTTCTGTCATTTTGCTGTCGATTTTGTTCGCTGGGCCATTCATTAAAATTGGCGGTCAACCCTTCTTATTACTCAATATTTTCGAACGAAAGTTTGTGGTTTTGGGTACCGTTTTCTGGCCTCAAGACTTCTTTATTTTCGCCCTTGGGCTGATCACTTTTTTTGTATTTATAATTTTGTTTACGGTGGTTTTTGGAAGGGTTTGGTGTGGCTGGGCATGCCCCCAAACCCTCTTTATGGAAATGGTTTTCCGTAGGATTGAGTATTTGATTGAAGGCGATGCCAACCAACAAAGGAAACTTAAAAAATCACCTTGGAATGCCGAAAAGATTGGAAAGCGACTTCTGAAACATTCCATTTTTGGATTAATAGCGATTCTGATTGGGCATACTGCCATGGCTTACCTCATAGGCATAGAAAAAGTGAAGGAAATCGCGACCCAATCGCCTGCCGAAAACATGGCAGGTTTTTTAGGATTGGTAGCCTTTAGCTTTATTTTCTACGGAGTTTTTGCTTACCTCAGAGAACAGGCCTGCATCGCCATTTGTCCCTATGGTAGGCTTCAGGGAGTATTATTGGTCAAGGATTCTATGGCCGTAATGTACGACTGGATCAGAGGGGAACCTCGGGGGAAAATGAAGAAGGACCAAGTGCAAGCAGATAAAGGTGACTGTATTGATTGTAAACTCTGCGTCCATGTTTGCCCAACGGGGATCGATATCAGAAATGGTACTCAGCTGGAATGCGTCAATTGCACTGCCTGCATTGATGTATGCGATGATGTAATGACCAAGATTGATAAGCCTAAAGGTTTAATCAAAATCAGCTCTTACAATGCCATTGCGGAAGGTAAGAAAAAGCTTTTTACTCCACGCGTTGCGGGCTATACCGGAGTTTTAGTGGTGTTGATTACTTTGCTGACTGTTTTCGTTTCTACTAGATCAGATATTCAAGCGACAATTCTGAGGGTGCCTGGCATGCTTTACCAAAGGGTAGAAGGCGACAAAATTCAGAATTTGTACAACATTCAGTTGATCAATAAAACTACCGAAGAAATGACCATCAATATTAAATTGATGGAAAGCGAAGGTTCAATCGAAGTGGTGGGTGGGCATACGATTACCATAGCGCCATCAGGCAAATCCGATGCAGTGTTTTATGTGCGTTTCCCCGAATCAGCGTTGAAAGGAAATAAGAATGAGATAGTTTTGGGGATTTATCAAGGAGAAGTACTCATTGATGAAGTAAAGTCTAACTTTCTTGGGCCAATTAAAATCGATTCACTATGAACTGGGGGAATAAAATCATTGTAGCGTTCATTTGTTTTATAGGGATGATTTCCACCTTGGTGTACATCAGCGTGAATACAGATTTTTACTTGGTGGCAGATAATTACTATGAACAAGAATTGGCTTACGAAGAGCAGATTCAACGCATTAAAAATGCCAATGGGCTTAACGAACAACCTACTCTTGATTTGAATAGAAGCGAGGTAAACGCAAAATTGGCCTTTCCTGTGGCCATGGTTGATGGGATCAATGAAGGCACAGTTTCATTTGTTCGAGCTTCAAATGCCAATTTAGACCAGTCTTTTCCAATTAAGTTGGATGAAAATGGAATTCAAAGCTTTGATCTAAAGGATTTTACTTCTGGCGCTTGGAAAATTAAAATTGAATGGAAATCCTCGGGTAGGGAATATTACAAAGAATTCAATATTGTGATTTAATGCTGCTTTCTACGGCTATAGTGTTTGGTTTTTTGGGCAGCTTGCATTGCTTGGGCATGTGTGCACCAATCGCTTGGGCTGTTCCTCAAAACGAAAAGAAACGTAGCATTTGGGCTTTCAATCGATTGGCCTATAATTCTGGCAGGCTATTGACCTACAGTGTTTTAGGGGCCTTTGTTGGTGTTTTTGGCGAATTACTGTCATTTGCGGGCATTCAACAATGGCTGTCTATTTTGGCAGGTGTCACCGTCATTGTAGGAGCACTTTTATTGAAGGGTAAATTGCCTTCTTCCTTAAATTTTAAACCCGCCCAAAAGGCCTTTCTTTTCATTAAAATGAGGATTGGCTCCTTGCTTAAGTCGAACAACTTAAAATCTAATCTTACGCTTGGCATACTCAATGGTATGCTGCCATGTGGTCTCGTTTATATGGCTTTGGTTGCTGCGCTATCCATGGGAAGCATCGCAGGAGGGGCTGCCTATATGGCTTTATTTGGGCTTGGTACTTTTCCGATGATGATCGGTGCTGCGTTTCTTGGCGTTACCTTTAAGGGGCGGTTTAACTTGGCGTGGATCAGATTCATGCCGAAAATGCTCGTACTCGTTGGTTTAATACTGATTTTGCGAGGGATGAATTTGGGAATTCCCTACCTAAGCCCGAAAGTAAATACCGCCACTACCGCCATAGTGTGTGATTGAACTCAATTCCAATAGGCCTGATATTCACCTTTTGGATCATAGGTTTCTTTTTGCCTTGCAATATTGAATTCTCTGCCTCCACGTGGGTCAGTGCCAACGCCAGCGATATACGCCCAATTGCCGTAATTGCTACAAGGGTCATAATCAATGAGCATTTTCTCGAAATAGGCAGCGCCCATTCTCCAATCAATGTTCATTTGGTGGATTAAGTAAGAAGCCACAATCTGCCTTCCTCGATTGCTCATAAACCCAGTGGCGTTGAGCTCGTGCATATTGGCGTCAATAAAGGACTCTTTGGTTTTGCCATTGGCCCATAAACCGAAATGCTTATCGGATTTCCATTCTATTTTATCCTCGCCAGTAATTCCTGTTCTCAAAAATATTTTCTTGCCATTTTTCAGTGCCACAAAATGGAAATAGTCACGCCATAATAATTCAAATATCAGCCAATAGGTAGAGCTGTTTTTCACTACATACTTTTCATATTTCACAATCTGCCAATAAATTTCCTTGGCAGATATGCTTCCATTGGCCAACCAAGGGGAAAAGTGGCTTGAAAAATCACTTCCTAATAATCCATTTCTGGTGTTTTTGTAATTGGTGAGTAGCTCCTTATCCCATAAGTAATATTGAAGTCTTTCGTGGGCGGCATTTGCTCCACCTTCAAAAGGCATAGGAGATCGAGGGTCTTTTTTTGGTGTTTCTAAACCTAGTTCCTCTAAAGTTGGTAATGAACTTCCAAAGCCTTCTGGTGTTTTAGCGGATTCAGGGCTCTCTATAAGTGGTCTTACTTTTGATTTCTTCTCAACTGGATTTCTGAATTGGGTAAAAACATCGGGTAATTCCTCGATTTCCATAGGAAGGTCATCCAGGTGAAAAAGCGTTTCGCCCCAAATAAAATCAGTGGTCAATTGCTCGCTGAGCTTGATTTCTTCTTGTGTTTCATTGAAAGACGAGGCCTTTTGGGCGTACAGGCATGCACAGTCAAATTCCCTGTAGGTTTTGATAAGGACGCCAACAGAATCGCCTTTGAGTATTCTTAAATCCGACCCTATTTTTTGAAGTTGATCTTTGAGGTCTGCCAGCGATTCGAGCAAGAATTTGAGCCTCATCGCCCCCATCTTTTCAATCCCGAATTGATCTTTAGAAAACCACTGATCATCGAGTATGAAAATGGGTAAAACCTCATCATTTTCATTGACAGCTTTGGCAAAACCTTCGTTGTCGTTGATTCTTAAATCATTTCTAAACCAATACAAAGCCCTTCTCATAATTCCTCAATTTGCTTCAAGTACAAATCGGCTTGTTCTAGTATTTGGTTTTTCGATTCAACGGAATTTTTATCCCAGACTTTGTACATCATGCTCATTCTGGGATTGTTGGCTAAATGCTCACGATTAGCGTCTATAAAATTCCAATAAAGACTGTTGAAAGGGCAAGCTTTTGGCCCGGTTTTAAGGGCTTGGTTATAATGGCATTTAGTACAGTAATGCCCCATTTTGTTGATATAATTGGCCGAAGAGATGTAGGGTTTTGTGGCAACAATGCCACCATCGGCAAATTGGCTCATACCTCGGGTGTTTGTGATTTCGACCCACTCAATAGCATCAATATAAATGCCCAAATACCATTGATCGACTTCATTTGGGTTGATGCCTGCCAGGAGTGTGAAATTGCCTGTGATCATGAGCCGCTGAATGTGATGGGCATAGGCATAGTCTAAAGATTGGCCAATACTATGGCTCAGGCATTTCATTTTTGTGTTGCCTGTCCAAAACCAGCTGGGGAGTTTTCTTTGGTGATTGAAGAAGTTCATACTGGCGTATTCAGGCATGAATTTCCAATAGATACCTCTCATAAATTCTCTCCAGCCTAGTATTTGGCGGATAAAGCCTTCGGCAGAAGAGAGTGGCACTTGATCAGAATTGCTTCTGTACAAATTTTCTACCCTATCAATCACTTCTTTTGGGCTGATGAGTTTGATGTTCAAAGCAAACGAAATTCTTGAGTGAAAAAGCGACCAATGTTCTTCAGTCATGGCATCTTGGAAATCGCCAAAATGGGGTAAAAATGTATTCAAGAATACTTCGAATAACTGTAAACCCTGTTCTCTATTGATTGGCCATAAGAGTGCGTTGTTCTTGATACTTCCAATAGTTTTAACATTTCTATTTTTTAGCAAGGCTAAAATTTCGCTCGCGTCATTATCGAATAAAAATGGATTTGGGACATAAACGTTTTTCGGTAGCTTTTTACGATTTTCAGCATCATAGTTCCATTGTCCACCAACCGGAGTTTCATGATCCATCAGAACGTTATGCCTCTTGCGCATCATCCTGTAGAAGGATTCCATAATGAAGGTTTTCTTTCCCTTAAAATGTTGGTTTAATTCTTCTCTTGTCGAAAGAAAATGTTGTGTGTCGTAAGCTTTGGAGGCAATAGTGAGTGAATTGCAAAACTGAATTAACTGTTGGTCGAGCCTATGTTCATCTGGCAATTGGTATTCAAAATTTTGGTAGCCGCCTTTTGCAATGAGCTGATTGAGATTCAGGCAAAGGTCTTGTGAATTATTATGATCGTCTAGGGAAATATAAATGAAGTTGTGACCTTTTGAACGAAGCCTTTGAGAAAAATCCCGCATGGCAAGGAAAAAACCAACGACTTTTTGAATATGATGGGTGGTATAAGTCAATTCCTGACCTAATTCCATCATCACATAAGTAACCTCTGGGTTTATCTGCGAAAACCAAGAGTGGGCTTCATTGAGCTGATCGCCAAGTAAGAGTCGAAGGGTTTTCAAATCACTTGCGATTTATTTCTTCTGCAACGTTCGCTGCAATAGCGCACCTCATTCCAGCATGCCTCCCACTTTTTGCGCCATTCAAATGGGCGATTGCAAACAGCACAAACTTTGGTCGGTAATTGTCCTTTCTTCATTGAAAGGAACAACTACCAAAATGGAATTTTGTTGAACGAAGTGAAGGTGAAGGCTTTAAAATTAATCGTCTTTTTTGATCACCTTTTTGGCTTCTAAGGTTTGGCCATCATCGCGAATCATAAGCAGTTTTTCGATTTTACCCGTTGAATCCCCTACAAAAGCAATGTCTACTCCAAATACTTTGAGAAAGAATCGATTTTCAGTAAGTGGAATGAGTTCCATGGCAGGTGAGCCTGGTCCTTGTGCTTTTAAGGTATCATTCACTAGAAGGATTTTCAGAAATGAACCTGGATTCATTTCATAATCTCCAGTATAGCTGGTTAGTTTTTCTGTCGATATTGAGATTGTCGTTTCTTTTTTACCCTCACTGGTTTGAGCAATTAGGTGGATGGAAGAAAATAAGGTAAGGCAAAGGGTAATCAGCGTACTGTACAATATCGAACTTGGTTTCCTGAAATTTGAATCTGTTAGTCTTTTCATGGTTTCTTCTTTCGTTCAAGACTCCCTGTCGCACGAGACTGTAAACCAGACTCACCTGTTTTTAGACTAACACTGAAATTTTGATGACCAACAGTCGATTAAAATCGACAACTCTTGAATGGATCAGATAATCTTATGAGGTTTTTTCAACGATTTTAGCTTGTTTTGAAAACCAGTCAAAAGCCAGTTTTCGTTGGTATGGAACTTTAACCCTTAATTTCGGTTGATCGCTTTTATGAAGCCTTTCTTTATTCTGTTTCTATCCTTAAGTATTTTTTCTCTTAAAGCCCAAAATCTTGATTGGTGGGATGCCTTGCATAATTACCCAAATGCAGCAGGGCCAGATCGGCTCGATTATATAGTGATTGCTCCAGGTTATATGGGGCCAAACGCGCTAAGAATGCCCCTGCTTGGTAACGTGATCATTGAAGATCATATATCATTTGATATTCGATTCGAAAACCACCAGGGAAATGGGGACAAGACAATTAATCCATTTTTGCAATTCAACTTTCCTATAAAAAAGGGCAGGGCGCTATTCTATGTGAATAGTATTCCCATAGAGAGCTACGAAGTGACTACTGAGACCCGAGATGAACGCAGGATGATGGATTTTTCTGGCAAAGGCAGAACTACAGGGGATATTTCATTTGGCTTGGTTTACAAAATTTTCGATGAAAATTTAAAGTGGCCATTTAACTTTTCGATGACTGCCCATAGCAAGACAACCACTGGTGGCAATGTAGCCAACGCTAGATTCAGTGATGCCAGTATGTTTCATTGGCAAGGTACTTTCAGTAAGACATTTGCCAAGACAGATCGGTCTCATTTTTTGGCCAAAGCGATGTTGGGCTTTTACACTTGGCAAACCAACATCAATGGTCTGATCAATGGATCTACCTCTCGGCAAAACGATGCACCCCTTTATGGAATTGGCCTTGAATACGAAACGGGCCTTTGGCATTTCGACACCGATTTCTCAGGTTACTATGGCTACCAAGGCCATCGCGACTATCCGGGATTTCTCAGGTTCAATATGATCAGAGATATTAAAGGAGGAGAAATTTCTCTCGGCTACAATGTGGGCGTCAAAACTTGGGATTGGAATACATTTTCGATCGGGTATAGAATCAATGTTGTTGAGCTTCTTAATTAACTGTAGGACAAAAGACATCCTAACATAGGATAAGAATAATTTCATTTTGTTTCATGTTCTCATTCAGCATTAGCGAAAAGTAAAGCTCGGAATTGAGATTCGAATTTAAGTAGTTCTGTAGGGCTTTAATCTTGTTGAAATCTGTTTTAGATGAGTAGTGAATTACATTGAAGCAGGTCATGTTGTTTAATCTCCTTTTTGAGGCCAAGCTTATGTCGCCATACTTTAATTTTGTCTCAGACATCAGTCTAGATTTGATCTCATTAGCCTCTGATTCATACTTATTAGAGGTATAGTCTATTTTTACTGAAAGTTTATCCACAACTTCAAGTTGTGTGGAAGCTATTATTGGAGCTATCTCATCCTTTAAGAACCCATATTTTAAGCTGTCTTCTGCTAATACTGTCAGGAGTTGGTAGGAGTATTTTGGGTCAATAGTTCCTAATAATCTTACTGAATTACGGATTTGCGTAGTATCATCACTGTTTAATGATGTCCAAGCTATTTCTATGAACTTCAGCATGAGTTCTTTATCTGATCTAGAAGTTTGAAAAGAGAGATTTGTTTTATACTACACCCATCCAAAATATGCTATTGCTAGTGGAAGAGTTAGTTTAATTACTATATCAATAATATAGTATATCAAGTTAGTTCTAGGTTCATTCGTCATTTTCAAACTATTTCAGTTTAAATTTATTGATTTTTGAAAGAGTTGGGCATTAAATTAAAAATAACGTTATGACTTTTAGAGTTGCGAATATTAGAGCTTTCATCACAATTTACGCGTTATTGCGCTCTTAGATTATTTAGGACGGATTATAAACGTAATTTGTCAGTATCTGCCCATGATCCTTTCGCAAATTACTGAAAACAAAATTGGAGGTTGGTTTTAGCGATTGGCTAGTTGGTAGGTGATTTTTTAGTCCACCAAATCTTTTTGAAAGCTCACAATTTGATCTTTGCAGGTCTGTCACAATTAGTCTCGAATTATTAGTGATTAGTCGGCCTGAATATTATTTTTGCGCATGGCTGAACAGATACTTATTCTGGATTTCGGTTCTCAATACACGCAGCTAATAGCGCGAAGGGTAAGAGAACTAAATGTCTACTGCGAAATCCACCCTTTTAACCACATTCCAGAGATCACTGACGATATCAAGGGAGTTATCCTTTCGGGTAGTCCTTGCTCCGTAAGGGATGCTGGCTCTCCTGATTTGGACTTAGATCAGTTCAGAGGCAAAATCCCATTATTGGGTGTTTGCTACGGAGCTCAGCTTATGGCACAGAAGTTTGGCGGCAATGTTTTGCCATCAGAAATAAGAGAATATGGTCGTGCTAAACTAAGCCATGTTGATGGTCATGACCATCTGCTCAAAGAAATTAGCCTAGATTCTCAAGTGTGGATGTCGCATGGTGACACCATTTCCGCATTGCCAGATAACTTCGAGATTATTGCCAGTACGCCAAGTGTAAAAGTAGCAGCTTTCAAAATCAAGGACGAAACTACTTACGGAATTCAATTCCACCCCGAGGTAACACATTCTACTGAGGGTAAAGAGTTACTAAGGAATTTCGTGGTGCATATTGCTGGTTGTTCACAAGATTGGACTCCAGATTTGTTCGTAGAAACGACTGTTGCAGAGCTAAAAGCCAAGTTAGGAGATGATAAAGTAGTGCTCGGCCTTTCAGGCGGAGTGGATTCTTCTGTGGCCGCGGTGCTTATCCATAAGGCCATCGGTGCCAACCTTCATTGCATTTTTGTAGATAATGGACTTTTGCGCAAGAATGAATTCGAAAGCGTTTTAGAGTCCTACAAAGGCATGGGCTTGAACGTAAAGGGCGTTGACGCCAAAGATCAGTTTTACGATGCCTTGAAGGGAATTTCTGACCCAGAAGGGAAAAGAAAAGCCATTGGCCGTGTTTTCATCGAAGTATTTGACCAAGAATCGCACAAAATCACAGATGTAAAATGGCTGGGACAAGGCACTATCTACCCCGACATCATTGAATCGGTATCAGTTAAAGGACCTTCTGCCACAATAAAGTCGCATCACAACGTTGGAGGCTTACCAGAAAAGATGAAACTCAAAATTGTAGAGCCGCTCAATACTTTGTTCAAGGATGAAGTAAGGATCGTTGGTCGAACTTTAGGAATTGATCAAAATATTTTAGGCCGTCATCCTTTCCCAGGCCCTGGATTAGGCATTAGGATATTAGGAGACATCACCGCAGAAAAAGTGGCAATTCTTCAAGAGGTTGACGCCATTTTCATCAATGGACTTAAGGACAAGGGACTTTACGATGATGTTTGGCAAGCGGGAGCAATGTTGCTCCCAGTTCAATCCGTTGGAGTAATGGGCGATGAGCGTACTTACGAAAAAGTAGTTGCCCTTCGGGCGGTCACCAGCGTTGACGGAATGACGGCAGATTGGTGTAACTTACCTTACGAATTTTTACAAGATGTTTCTAACCAGATCATTAATCAGGTAAAAGGAGTAAACAGGGTGGTGTATGATATCAGTTCTAAACCTCCTGCCACCATTGAATGGGAATAAAATGAATTTCGTTACCCGAGTTTTTCTCGTCTTATGGATCAGTAGCCTCTCATTTTCGCTTTCAGCGCAAAGTATAAGAGCTGTCTTCGATGAAGCCAAAAGCTTACTGGACCAAGAGCAATATGCCTTGGCATTGCTAAAGTTTGATCAAGTGCGCAAAGCTCCACAAGAGAATGACCTCACGCAATATGCTACTTATTACCAGGCGGTTGCGGCCTATCATTCGGGCGACTCCAAAATGGCCAAAGCCCTTTTTCTTCAAATAGAGAGGAAATATTCTGAATGGGCTCAAAAAGACGAACTCAATTTTTGGTTAGCTAAAATTGAATTAGAAGAGGGAAATACTAGAATCGGGCTGGATTATCTCAAAAAGATCGAAAGCACTGATTTTGTAAAGGATGTCAACGCACTGAAGACCAAATTTATACGTCAAATTGATGACGTGAATAAACTATGGTCATGGACACAACAAGACCGAGACACAGTTATTGCTGCACATCTTTTAGCCGAATTGTTGAAGATAGAGGTCAGCAATCAAAACCTTGAACTCATCGATCAGCTGATTGCTGAATATGATATTGCCCCAGAGGTGGTGATTGAAGGAGTTACCCAAACCATTAAAAAGGAAGTGTACAATATTGGGTTGTTCTTTCCATTTCAATACCAAGGTGATTCTACAGGTTTCGTAAGAATGATGAACGATTGGCCAGTAAAGTTTCTGCAAGGGATGAAACTTGGATTGGAAAAACTGGCCGAAGAAAACATCAATATCAATTTGATGACATTTGACACTAGGGCATCTGCTCAAGTAACAAAACAAATCCTTGCTGACCCCGCATTAAAAGAACTTGACTTAATTGTAGGGCCAGCATACCAAGGACCAATAGCCGAAGTGGTACGTTTTTCAAAAGAGAATAAGATCAATTTCATCAATCCATTATCGTCTAATGGCGAAATTCTGTTGAATAACCCTTTTGCCTTTTTATACTACCCAAGCAATGAATCTTTGGCCATTGAGGCTGCGAAATATGCGAAGGCGAATTTCAGAAAAAATAAGAATGTAGCCATTTTTTACGCCAATGAAGCAGACAGGCTCCGAGCTGACCTCTATCGAAAAATCATTGAAAAGGATTCTTTCAACGTGGTGATTTACGAAATGGTACGTCCCAATGAATCGGTTAAAATTCAGCAAATGTTGGTGGAAGAGGTAGAAACCGATAAGGATTCTGCTATAGTGGCAGGTATGATTGCGGAAATGGATTCGCTATTGGCTGCTGGGGTGGAGGATTGGGAGATTTATTCTGAAAAGGATTTTGTGTATGATACCCTTAGGATCCTTCCAGACAGTATAGGTCACATTTTTATAGCCTCCGATGTGTCTTCACTTTCGGCAAGTGCCATAAGCGGAATTGATGTTCGAGAAGATACTATTCATTACATCGGTTCTTCCAGATGGCTGAGTTCGGAACAATCCATTTCTTTTGCCCAATTAGAAAGGGTAGAAGCGATTTTCACTGGGGCGAATTGGATTGATTACGAGAGAGCGTCTGTCAAGGAATTCAGGAAGCGTTTTTTGGATAAATTTTCATCCTTCCCCCAGAAGGAAGAACGACTAGGAGATGCCTATTTGGGCTACGATATTATGCTGACCTATGGCAGGTTGCTGCATAAGCATGGGAAATACTTTCAATTTGGAATTAAATCCAAAGAAAAAGTCCCTGGTGAGTTAACCGAAGCCTTCGACTACAGGTTAACCAACGACAATCGACATATCCCAATTTTAAAAATGGTCGATTCTAAAGTTCAAAATTCAGACAATTAAGATTTTAAGACACAATGCTCAATACTCAACGCAGTCAAAAATTATTTGATCAAGCCCAGCGTGTTATTCCCGGGGGGGTAAACTCACCAGTGCGTGCTTTTAAGGCTGTTGGTGGAAATCCGCTATTCATTAAAAGGGCCAAAGGAGCCTTTATTTATGACGAAGACGATAATGCATTCATTGAGTTGATCAACTCTTGGGGGCCAATGATCTTAGGCCATGCTAATGAGAAGATCGAAGCAGCGGTCAGAAATTCTATATCGGGTTCTTTGTCTTTTGGAGCGCCCACTTCGGCTGAGGTGGATATGGCAGAGTTGATTTGTGCCATGGTGCCTTCAATCGAAAAGGTAAGAATGGTGAACTCTGGCACAGAAGCTACCATGTCAGCCATTCGGTTGGCAAGAGGCTATACTGGCAGAGACAAGATCATTAAATTCGAAGGCTGTTATCACGGCCATGGTGACTCATTTTTGATCGCAGCAGGTTCTGGCGCAATGACCATGGGCGACCCAGATAGCCCAGGGGTGACTAAAGGTACTGCGGCTGATACCATTACTTTGCCCTACAACGACTTAGAAAAAGTAGAAGCCCTGATGAAAATAGCAGGACAGGAAATTGCCGCTTTAATCATTGAGCCTGTAGCAGGAAATATGGGCTGTATTCTGCCTAAAGAAGGTTATTTGGCTGGTTTACGAAAGTTGTGCACAGAATATGGCGTGGTTTTGATCTTTGATGAAGTAATGACAGGCTTCAGACTTTCGCAAGCTGGTGCTCAAGGCCTTTTTGGTGTTCAGGCAGACTTGACTACACTAGGTAAAATAATCGGTGGAGGAATGCCAGTGGGCGCTTATGGTGGTAAGAAAGAAATCATGGATTTTATATCGCCATTGGGGCCAGTTTATCAGGCAGGGACACTTTCCGGAAATCCAGTAGCGATGGCTGCGGGCTTGGCCATGTTGCACCAGTTGAACGAAAATCTGAGTCTCTACACGGATTTAGAAGCCATTACACTGAAGTTAGAACAAGGTTTCCAAAAGAATTTGGATGAACTTAACTTGCCTTATACCATGAACCGCATTGGTTCTATGATCAGCATCTTCTTTACGGATCAGAAAGTAGTTGATTTCGAAAGTGCAAAGACCTGCAGCACGCAGTTATTTGGAAAATATTTCAGGGAGATGCTGAATAATGGCGTGTATTTGGCGCCTTCTCAGTTTGAATCTTTGTTTATTTCAGCGGCCATTACCCCAGCCATTGCAGACCAAATTATTGAGGCAAATTATAAGAGTTTGAAGGCGATTGCTTAAAGGAGAAAGGAGAGAGATAACGTGCTTGTTACCCTCTCCTTTTTTGATGATTTGCTTACCTACCGATAATTACCTGTTTTGTTTTTGATTTTCCTTCGTATACCACTCTTAGGAAGTACAAACCATCAGGGAATTTGTGTGCTGGAATTCTAATATTTTTTTCTGTTGTTTTTTTCGTGAATACTATTTTTTGGTTTTGATTGATAAGGCTGTATTCGAACTCAGTGACCTTTTCTGAATTTGATTTCTTGGTTTCCTCGTTAGAGGTTATTGCCACATCGAATTCTGAAGAAGTAGGATTTGGGTAAGCAGTAAAGCCAAAACCAAAACCACCTTCGCAACCAAAAGGGTTATAGGTCAAATTAAAATATTTAGTATACCAAGCCGATACCTCACCGCAGATGTTTACCGATCGAACTCTAATATATCTATTATTGCCTGCATTGTTGAATGTTACACTTGTTGCTGGGTAAACACTCGTGCTTGCTGACAAAATACCCGCATCAGTTTGCCATTCATAATGGTCAATAGTCTCAGTTCCAAAGAGTGAATTTTGAGCTAGAAAATCACCATAACTAGAGCCTGGGCCATAGCAGATTTCTGAGGGAACATCCACCATAAAGTTATAGCTAATCGCAGTCAATACGGGTGGCTTACCTACCCAAACCTGTTTTGAGATATTAATATTACCACAAGGAGTAATTATTTGAGCACTAAGCGTTTGATAACTTCCGCCCAAAATTATGCCTTGCGTTTTAATTGAAGCGGAGTTGCCAGTGCTGGAAACAATTTGAATATTTGGCCCACCCGACCAATTAATGGAGGTTCCTGATGGCAAGGATGGAAGAGAGTAAGTGGAAGCCGTAGAGCACAATACATTTGAACCGCTAATCTCGGCACTTTGTAAAGTACAGAAGCCTTGACACTCTACAGGAATAGTACCTCCCATAAGAGCGTCAAGAAGGAAATTACCACTTCTGTAAGTAAGTTGCGTATGATTTTCATTGGTGCCAAAACCAGTGGTGAAATCGCTAAACGGAGAATTCTTTGGTGCACTTGGAGGGTTTTGTGGCTCATAGGCCCGGTACAAATCTGAGGAATTTAAAGCTGTATTTCCACCTCCAATATCCAAACTACTGGTAAGTGGAATAAAGCTAAAAGATTCTTGATCAACAAAGTCCAGTACTTGCTGTGGTATCTGTGCTCCTCCAAAAGTGGTAAGACTAAAAATACCTCCTCCTGAATTATCGAAAGGAAGAATGGAGGCTTGGGAATTCAGACTTGCACTTGTAAGAGTTGTAGTTTGATTGATCAATCCTAAGATTTTTTTCTTGATTTTAATATTACCAGAATATATCTGAGAAGTTTGCTGATTGGGCAGTGCTCTTGCCGAAAAACTGAACTTTAATTCACGCCCTAAAGAAAGCCAATCTGTCAAACTAATTAGCCTACCGCTTCTATTTAGGGAGACAAATGTAAGGAGGTAGTTGACCAAGCCCCCGGCTACGCCTAAGTCAGCTTGGTTAAAATTCATTAGAGAGCTTCCTGCACTAAAGTCGAGTCCACCACCACACTCCTCCCCGTTGGCTATGGCTACATTTCTGATTCCCCATCGCGAGGGATAGCCATTGGAGCCCGATAATCCTTGGCTCTTTAAGTCCTGAATAAAAGCATCATATTCAGTTGATACAATGGTCAAGCTAGAAGTAGATTGAGGAACATAATACCTCAAAAGTTGTTGTGCGGCTGGAGAATCAAATATGGCCCTTGCTTCGTTTAGGTCAACAAAATCGTTGAGGTTTATCGTAGTCGGGGTAACTCCTAAGATACCTACTTTGAACTCGATATTGGATAAATGGCGAAAGGCTGCTTGTAAACCAACTGGTACATTGGCCCCTTGGTGCGGGGTGTCCATAGAAACATAAAGCCCTGTCTGATGATCAATATTTCTATCTTCCATATCGGCCAAGGCATATCGGGCTACCAAACCACCCATACTAAAGCCCATTACCGCATTTTTTGCTGTACTGCTATTGGCCGCTTTTTCTGCATTTACCCATTGGATTACCTGTTGTAACAAAAAGGCATTACGCTGTATAAATGTGGCACCATCCGCAAAATTAAGAAAGACAATATCGTAGTTATTTGGATTATCCTGAAGAGTTTCGTAGAGGAAATCTGTGCCTAAATCTATATTCAAACCTTGTAAACCATCACGAGTAAGATTAATGTAATTAAAAAGATTAGTAGGGTCAAAGCCCTCTACAATGATCAATGGTTTTACTATCCCTGTATGACCATCGGCTAGGTCAACGGTCACTACGCCACGGGCAAAGTCACCCATAAACGCCTGTGGGGTGTAGTTCCCATTGGGATGTGGAAATACACAATTGAATAAGCTTCCAGAGGGAGTTGTGCCGGGGGCTTGTAAGGCAATTGTAGAAGTATTGGTGACCATAATTTTAAAATGACTATAAACCACAGTAGCGTCAGTATAAGTGAATTTTACCTTGATTGTTTTTTCTCCATCTGTCGTATAGTTCGATAAAGCTTCTCCATCCCAAGCCAAGGTACGATAGCCATATCCATCATCTAAATCTACCTGTCGGCTTGATAGGGTTTTCGTAGTATTTGTGTAATGCAGGGCCGATCGAAGCTTAAAGGTTTGAATACTTCCGCTTACTTCATTTAGGGTAGGGGCGGCTGCAAAGGTGATTTTGTTCTCGTAAGGCGTGCTGGGTCTACCGGATACATCGTAAAGTTTATTATTGCTGATATATAGTAAATTACTACTTAAGGCATTGGACTTTATTTTATTGTATTCATAAAAAAGTGTACTGATATTGATTTTATCACTTTCGGATGCCATATAAGATCTTATGGCGTTGTTTACCACATTCGGTGCAGAAAGCGTGTAGGGAGTGCTTTTTATTTTTTCAGTCACCATGGTAGCATAGAGCAAACCCCATTCTGTACGCGTCATTATATTGCCAACAGAAAGGATGCCGTTGTAGACCTCAGGCTCACTTAAATTTACTCCATATTCTAATAATAGGCCTGTGGTAATTGGGGTTTTGTCCAAATTTTGAAAAACAGGATTGATAGCATTCCGATAGGCATCAGTCTGAGCGCAAATGGGTGCAGAACCCAGAACCCAGATTATGGGAAGTAGTAAGTATTTTTTCATAGGGTTAAGAAATTTTAATATAGGGTTACTCATTTAAGTCGCAAGAATTATGTCTCTTCTAGTGATTGGGCTTGTACTTACACATCTTTCGATAAGCCTATCGAGTATTGATTCTCTGTGATTTCTTCTGTTGAATCTGAAGAAGTACTCATTGATGTAGTTTTGCAAATATTTCTTGTCACAGTATGAATGCACACCTCTGAGCCAATTCTTAAAGTTTCTAA
>Ga0210050_1000358_pt1 | contig 59941 bp, 52 predicted proteins | sample CryGey132114_all_FD_185463 | JGI IMG/M metagenome (GOLD analysis project Ga0210050, IMG submission 185463) | Groundwater microbial communities from aquifer - Crystal Geyser CG22_combo_CG10-13_8/21/14_all (SPAdes) (version 2) | ecosystem: Environmental > Aquatic > Deep subsurface > Groundwater ... | reverse complement strand
CTGGAAAGCCGCGATGGTGCAATTCGCCATCCAGTTCGGTGACCGCTTTACGAAACACGTGGCGTAAAATCAACCAGCAAGCAATGAAACTTCAAACCGCCTTGCACACAAAATTCAGGACACTCCCCTAACAACCGCATCTACTCGGACTGGCAATTCCGCTGCGCTCCATTGCCCGCCTTCCGCGCGGCTTCGCAGGTCCGACCCTAATTCTATTAGTCAAGGTTTTTTCTTCTGCGCGACATGTTCTTCGATCACCCGCGCTGCCCAGTCCTTGGCGCCCAGGCCGAAGGCGATGGCGAAGGCCAGGCCGACCGCGCCGAAGGCGATGATGAAGGCAGCGGTCAAAAGTTCATTGGCGATTTGCAGTTGTTCCATGGCCATGAAGAAGACGAACACCATCATGGCGTATTCGGAGAAGGTTGAGACGGTCAACGCACCGGAGAATTCGACGTTGTTGAGCCAGGCGAACACCATCCGGTTGATGAAGCGGGCCAGGATGGTGCCGAATACCAGGACCAGGATGGCGACGATGACGTTGGGTATATAGAGCACGACCTTGTTGAACAGGTCGGCGACCATTTGCAGACCGAGCGAGTTGGCGACGGTGACGATCATCAGCAGGATAATCATCCAGTAGGCCAGATTGCCGATGATGGAGGCAATCGAGACCTCCATTTCGGCGTGTTTGAGAAAGGATTCCAGCCCCGACTTTTCTGTCGCCCGGTCGAACTTTAGCAGGGTGAGCAGGCGCATGATCCCGGCCCGGGTGACCTTGGCCAGCATCCAGCCGAGGATGAGCACGACGATGGCGACTAGCAGCCTGGGCAGAAAATGGGTGACCTCGGTCAGCGAGTCGGACAGCGACGCCAAAAAAATATCGATTGTTTCCATGTGCGGCTCCAAGCCTTAGTCAGTAATGATTATACCTTCTCGGTGTACCAGGAATAGGGTGTCTTCGCCCCCTTCCAGTACCGGCCAGGTGAATTCGATGTCGGGGAAGGCTATTTCCAGCGCTTCCCGATTGTGTCCGATTTCCACCGCCAGCAGGCCGCCCGGATTCAGGTGTTTGGGTGCTTCCCGCAAGATGATCCGGGTGGCGGCCAGGCCGTCGTCGCCTGAGCCCAGTGCCATTCCGGGTTCGTGGCGGTATTCCGGCGGCAGTATGGCCATCGACTCGGCGTTGACGTAGGGTGGGTTGGCAACGATCAGGTCGTATTTCTGGCTATTCAGTTGACTGAATAAATCGGACTGGAGAAGACGCACACGATCGTTCAAGCCGTAATCGCCGACGTTGTCGTGGGCCACGGCCAGGGCATCCGGCGATAGATCGACCGCATCGACCTTGGCAGCCGGGAAGGCGAGGGCGGTCAGGATGGCCAGGCAGCCGGAGCCGGTGCATAGATCGAGTGCGGTGGTGATTTGCTCCGGCGCGTCCAGCCAGGGTTCGAACTGTGCCAGGATCATCGGCGCTAGGAACGAGCGGGGCACGATGACCCGTTCATCGACCCTGAAACGGTAGCCTTGCAGCCATGCCTCACCGGTCAGGTAGGCGGCGGGTATCCGCTGTTCCACGCGCCGGCGCAGAATTTTGGCCAGACGGGCGGTTTCTTCCGGCAACAGGTGGGCATCCAGGAATGGCTCCAACTGGTCGAGCGGCAAGCGCAGGGTGTGCAGTATCAGATAGGCGGCTTCATCGTAGGCGTTGACGCTGCCGTGACCATAGGCCAGACCCGCCTCGTTGAAGCGGGATACGGCGAAGCGCAGCCAATCCCGAGGGGTGGAAAATTCTCGTGCGGCCGCATCAAACATGAAACAGGGCCTCCAGGGTAAGTCGGTAGATGTCGGTCAGTTGGGTCAGCTCGCTTAGCCCGACGTTTTCGTCGATCTGATGGATGCTGCGATTGATCGGGCCGAATTCCACCACTTCGCTGCAAATATCGGCAATAAAACGGCCGTCGGAGGTGCCGCCGGTGGTCGATAGTTGGGCTTCGACACCCGTAGTTTGCTTGATGGCGGTCGATAGCGCGTCGACCAGCTTGCCGCGCGCGGTGAGGAAGGGCTTGGCGCCGATCTCCCAATCGAGGTCATATTCCAGGCCATGCCGGTCGAGGATGGCATGGACGCGTTTTTGCAGGCCATCGACCGTGCTGGCGGTGGAAAAACGGAAGTTGAACAGGATGTCGAGATGGCCCGGAATTACGTTGGTCGCACCGGTGCCGCCGTGGATGTTGGAGATTTGCCAGGTGGTGGGTGGAAAATATTCGTTGCCCTCGTCCCAGGTTGTGGCGGCTAGCTCAGCGATGGCCGGGGCCGCTAGGTGGATGGGGTTCTTGCCCTTTTGCGGGTAGGCGATGTGGCCCTGCACACCCTTTACCGTCAGCCGGCCATGCAGCGATCCGCGCCGACCGTTCTTCAGTGTGTCGCCAAAGGTCTGGACGCAAGTAGGTTCGCCGACTATGCAGTAGTCGACCCGCTCGCTCCGGCTAGCCAGAAGCTCCACCACCTGGACCGTGCCATCCACTGCCGGCCCTTCTTCGTCGGAGGTAATCAGCCAGGCGATGCTGCCTGGGTGTTCGGGGTGTTTTGCGACAAAGGTCTCCACCGCAACCAGGAAGGCGGCGATTGAGCCTTTCATATCTGCCGCGCCTCGGCCATAGAGTTGGCCATCCCGCTCGGTGGGTTCAAATGGGTCGCTGGTCCAGCGTTCCAGCGGACCAGTCGGTACCACGTCGGTATGGCCGGCGAAACAGACCAGCGGCGCGGCAGCGCCTCGCCTCGCCCACAGGTTGACGACACCGCCAGAGGCTATGCGCTCGATCCGAAAGTCCAAAGGCGCTAGTCTTTCTGCCAGCCAGTCCTGACAACCGGCATCTTCCGGGGTGATGGAGCGCCGCTGGATCAGCGCCTTGGCGTAGTCGCCGACGCCGTGGTCGCGGCTCAATAACTCTTTGTAGTCGCCTTCCTTGAAACCAAGCAGATAACGACCATCCCGTTCCAGTATCGGCCGCTTGATGACGCTGGTGTTTTCCCACATCAGAGCCAGGGCCGAAGCGGCATCCTTGACCTGGGCCTTGCGCTCGTCCGGCAACTTGCGCCAGGTGGGGCCATTGCGGTTGATAAGCGGCTCCCAGCCGTAGACCTTGATGAGCGCATTCATCATGGCTTCGGGCGCGCCTAGTTTCTTGAAATCGTGGAATTCATAGGCCAAGCCGTGAGCCTCCAGCCAGAGGCGCGCCTTCTTGACCGTGTCACAGTTAGGGATGCCGTAAAGTTTCATGGCAAACTATTCAATGGAAAACGACTGCATTTTACTCGGGAATTTACTATGCGAATCGGTCACGGTTTCGACGTACATGCCTTCGCTGAAGGTAGAAAGCTCATTATCGGCGGGGTGGAAATCGCCCACGAGCGCGGGCTGCTGGGTCATTCCGATGCCGACGTGTTGCTCCACGCCATCTGCGATGCCCTGCTGGGCGCGGCGGGCCTGGGCGACATCGGCCGCCACTTTCCGGACAGCGACGCGCGTTATCGGGGCATCGATAGTCGAAAATTGTTGCGCCTGGCCACCCGATTGTTGCGCGATAGCGGCTGGCAGGTCGGCAACGTGGATGCCACTATTATCGCTCAGGCCCCCCGAATGGCGCCGTATATTCCAACCATGCGGGCCAACATCGCCGCCGATCTGAATGTCGCGGTCGAGGCGATCAACGTCAAGGCGACAACCACTGAAATGCTCGGGTTCACTGGTCGCGGCGAGGGTATCGCAGCACACGCGGTATGCCTGATCGCCAAGGGCTGAAGCCGGCCCGCGTCTTCCTTGCGCTCTGGCCGAATGCGGCATTGCGCAAGCGCTTGACTGCCGCCGCCGGCCGCTTGCATCAAGCGCTCGATGGTCGGCCGACTCGGCCCGATACCATCCATCTGACCCTGGTCTTTATTGGTAATCTGGCCCGGGGCCGCCTGGCTGAACTGGTCCAAGCGCTGCATTCGTTATCGGCCGTCGGTTTCGAGGCAGTTTTCGATCAGGCCGAATGCTGGCGCCATAATCGGATCGGCTTTTTGGCGCCAAACCTAGCGCCAGAAGGCTTGTTTCAACTGGTCTCGATGCTGGAAACCCGGCTGGAACAGATGGCGATTCCGTTCGACCGGCGGCCGTACAAGCCCCACATTACCTTGCTTCGCCAGGCCCATTGTCCGGGTGAATGTCCAGCCGCCGGGCTCGATTGCGAGCCGATCGAATGGCCGGCGAAGGACTTTGTCCTGGTCGAATCGGTGGCCTCGCCGGAGGGTGCGAGCTATCGGATACTGGAACGCTATCCGCTCTTATAAACGTATGTAATTTTCAAGATGCCCGGCCAGCTCCTTGACCTGCAGGCTGGTGTAATCCTTGTTGATGCTGTCGCTGATCTTGTCGCGTACCGGCTGGCTCAAACGGTCGTTTAAGAGGCCCATAAAATGCGCCGAAGTCACCAGAATCAGCCGCCCATAGGTATTCTGGAGTCGTCCATGTTCCAGTTCCTGAGCGATTTCTGCGGCAAAGCGTTCGGCTTCATGCACCTTTGGCGGGGTTGGCTGGGCATAACTACCGGAACCGGCGAAGTTGCCGATCCGGTCGCTGACCAGTTCGGAAGCCTTTTCGCGACTTTCCGGGTGGCTCAGTTCCTTGATTAGTTGCAGACCCTTGTTCGGGCCCTCGTTGCTGAACAGCTTGGCGTGACTGGCGTTAGCCACCATGACCCAGGTAATGGACATTGCTACCCCTTAGGATAAGTGAAAGGAACAGAGCCGCGTGGCAGGGTATTTATGCCTTGTTACCGAGTCACGGTTTCAAGTTAGCAGGGGGTTAATCGGCGTCAAGAACCTGTTGTGCCAATTGCCGGACGGTTGCCTCGTCCGGGGCTTGAAGCGTGAACCGCCGGCCGTGCATGGACTGGCTGTAGTTATGCGTCAAAGAGCGGCTATAGGCGGGGTCATAGTGAATTTCGAGCAGTTCGGCCACCAGGTCGTCCCATAGTCCGGCGCGCGCCAGCGCCTTCCAGCGCTCCACGGTCGCCCGACCGCGCAGTTCGATCAGCCGGTCCAGTTCTCGGTTGAGCCGCTCGGGATCGGCCAGAAAATGGCCGTATTCCTCTTTTAGTAAGGCGACACGGACCGGCAGGGCGGCGCTCAGATTCAAACAGTCGGCGGCCCGCATCTGGCTTAGCAGCGCCTCCGGGGTGTGCAGATTGCCGATCCGATTGCTTTCCGATTCCACAAATACCGGTTTGCTCGAATCGAATCGGCGCAGGGCGGACCAGATACGGCTTTCGAACAGCTTTTGACTGGGCTGAGGCCGGTCCGGATAGGCGCCCAGCACCGAGCCCATGTGCGCTGCCATCTCTTCCAGGTCCAGAACCTGGCCGCCAAGCGCGCTCAATGCCCGCAGAAAACGGCTCTTGCCGACGCCGGTCGGGCCGCAGACCACGGCATAGCGTAACCGCTCCGGCCAGGTCGTCAGGTCGGCTGCGACCGACTTGCGGTAGGTCTTGTAGCCGCCTTCCAGTTGCGCCGCTTGCCAGCCGACCGAGCGCAGCACATGGGTCATCGACCCGCTGCGAGTACCGCCGCGCCAGCAATAAATCAATGGCCGATATTTCTTCGGCTTGTCGGCCAGCCAGGTTTCCAGGTGACGGGCGATGTTGCGCGACACCAGGGCCGCGCCGAGACGTTTGGCCTCGAAGGGTGAAACCTGGCTGTAGATCGTGCCGACTCGGGCGCGTTCCTCGTCATCCAGGACCGGCAGGTTGATGGCGCCCAGGATATGGTCTTCGGTGTATTCGCCAGGCGAGCGGACATCCACGATCTCGTCGAACTCATCCAGCTCGCTCAAACCGGCGCTATTGGGCCGGCCTCGGACAGGTTTGTCGTCGGCGCACGGCATCAAGCTTCATGACGCATGATGCGCGCCTTTTCCCGCTGCCAGTCTCGTTCCTTCTCGGTCGCTCGCTTGTCGAACTGTTTCTTGCCCTTGCCCAGGCCGATTTCAAGTTTGACCCGGCCCTTGCTGAAATGCATGTCCAGCGGGATGAGGGTATAGCCAGCCCGCTCGACCTTGCCGATCAGCTTGCTTATCTCCCCGGCGTGGAGCAGCAGCTTGCGCGATCGGGTCGGATCGGGGTGGATATGGGTGGAGGCCGTGGCCAATGGGCTGATGTGGCAGCCGATCAGCCAAACCGCCGCGTTGCGGACCACTACATAGGCCTCCTTGAGCTGGACGCGGCCGGCCCGGATGGCCTTGACCTCCCAGCCTTCCAGCGCCAGCCCGGCCTCATATTTTTCCTCGATAAAATAATCGTGGAAGGCCTTGCGATTGTCGACGATGCTCATGTAGGGGTGGGGTTCCGGTCGGGTTTTCGTGTATTTTAACAGCCCGTCATTTTTTCCTGCCTGACATGTCACAAGTCGTCAAATCCGTTCTGGTGCCTTATACCCCGGCCGAGATGTTCCTATTGGTGGACGGCGTGGAGGAGTACCCCAGGTTTCTGCCTTGGTGCGCCAATAGCGAGTTGCATGTCCGCAATGAGACAATCACCGAGGCGACCCTACACATCGGCTATATGCAGGTCAGCCAGCAGTTCTCCACCGTCAACACTAAGCGTTTCCCCGAGGAGATGCAGTTACGTTTGAAGAGCGGACCATTCAAGAGTCTGGAAGGTTATTGGCGTTTCAGCCCCTTGGGCGAGACCGCCTGCAAGATCAATTTCATGCTCCAATATGATTTTTCCAGCCACTTGCTGGAGACCGTTCTGGGGCCGGTTTTCGGCCATATTGCCAATACCCTGGTGGACGCCTTCGTCCTGCGGGCCGAGAAGGTTTACGGTGAACGATGATTAATGTGGAACTGGTTTATGCCTTGAAGGGCCGTCAAAAGGTCGTTCGTATGGCCGTAGAGGAGGGTTGTAGCCTGCAAGCGGCGATTGAAAATTCAGGCCTACTAGCAGAATTCCCCGAGATCGACCTGAGCAAAAACAAGGTCGGTATCTGGAACAAGCTGGCCAAGCCGGAGGCTGTGTTGCGCGATCATGACCGGGTGGAAATCTATCGACCACTAATTGCCGACCCGAAGGAAGTGCGCAAGCAACGCGCCGCCGAGGGCAAGGCAATGAAAAAAGGCGGTGGCGAGGCGGCTGGCTGAACGCGGGCGATCCGGCGGCGCAAGGCCGCACGCTGAGTTACTTTGTTTCTGTAGAAGGATAGTTGGTCTGAGCGGCGGCCAATTTATTGAGTTCCATGACGATCATGGTTTCCTTCAACACGGCAGCGCTGTCGCCAGCCTTGGCCGCTTCCTGGGCCTTTTTGTAGGCGGTATCGGCCGGCACCCACAAGGTGTAATTGGCCTTGGCATTCTTCACTGCGGCATCGGCCTCCGCCAGCGCGGCCTTGGCCTTCGCGCTCAGGGTCGGCGTGACCGGCGCGGCGGTTTGCTGGCTAGGCGCACTGTTGCAACCGGCCGAAAATAAGGCCGGCAACGAAACAATGGCCAGGGAAAAGGGGCGAAACTTCATGCTTATCTCCTCATCTCAACAGACTTCTAGGCAACGGCGAAGTTAATTCCTGGGGCCGGATGCGTCAATCTTTTCCAAAACATAAGAATCAACTTATGTATCCGGCCAGGTCGGCTCCCATGAGACGGAGTGAGCCGGTATAATGCCGCTTTGCGTGCTAGGTCACTGTTATGCGCATCCTCCAGAAAGCCCTTACCTTCGACGACGTCCTGCTCGTCCCCGCCCAATCCGACATACTGCCCCGCGACGTCAGCCTGAAAACGCGCCTGACCAAGAAAATCACCTTGAATATCCCGATATTGTCGGCCGCCATGGATACGGTGACCGAGGCGCCGATGGCCATCACCCTGGCCCAGGAAGGCGGTATCGGCATCATCCATAAAAACCTGACTGTCGAGCGGCAGGCGATCGAGGTCGCCAAGGTCAAGCGTTATGAATCTGGCGTGGTGAAGGACCCGATCACCGTCAGCCCTAATATGAGCGTGCGCGATGTCCTGGACATTACCCGCAGCTATCACATCTCCGGTTTGCCGGTGGTGGACAAGGCCGGCAAGGTGGTCGGCATCGTCACCAACCGCGATCTGCGTTTCGAGACCAACCTGGACCAGCCGGCCCGCGCCATCATGACGCCACGCAAGAAGTTGGTCACGGTGCATGAAGGTGTCAGCAAGGAAGATATCGTCGCGTTGCTGCACAAGCACCGCCTGGAGCGCTTGGTGGTCGTCAATGACGACTTTGAGTTGAAGGGGCTTATTACCGTCAAGGATATCAGCAAGTCCAGCGAACACCCCCTGGCCTGCAAGGACGACCATGGTCGCCTGTTGGTCGGCGCGGCAGTCGGGGTCGGCGCGGATAACGATGAGCGCATCGCCGCGCTGGTCGAGGCTGGCGTCGACGTGCTGGTGGTGGATACCGCCCATGGCCATTCCAGAGGCGTCCTGGAACGGGTCAAATGGGTCAAAAAGCATTATCCCAAGGTCCAGGTCATCGGCGGCAACATCGCTACGCCAGAGGCCGCGCGCGCCCTGGTCGACCACGGCGCCGACTGCGTCAAGGTGGGCATTGGCCCCGGTTCGATTTGCACTACCCGTATCGTCGCCGGCGTCGGCGTACCCCAGGTCACAGCCGTCTCCAACATAGCCGAGACCCTGGCTAAACTAGGCGTGCCCTGCATCGCCGATGGCGGCATCCGCTACTCTGGCGATATTGCCAAGGCCATCGCCGCCGGTGGTGACTGCGTCATGCTTGGCGGTCTCCTGGCTGGCACCGAAGAGGCGCCGGGCGAGATCGAACTGTTCCAGGGCCGTTCCTACAAGTCTTATCGCGGCATGGGTTCTTTGGGCGCGATGCAGCAAGGTTCCAAAGATCGCTACTTCCAGGATAACGAGTCCAATGCCGACAAGCTGGTGCCGGAAGGCATCGAAGGTCGAGTGCCCTACAAAGGCTCTGTGCTGGGCGTGCTGCACCAGTTGATGGGCGGTCTGCGCTCATCCATGGGCTATCTGGGCGCCAAGGACATCGAGACCTTCCACAAGACCGCCCAGTTTGTGGAAATTTCCAATGCCGGGATCAAGGAATCGCACGTCCACGATGTGCAGATCACCAAGGAAGCCCCCAACTACCACGTTTGATCGACACCCCAAAAGGAGGGCTTGCCCTCCTTTTTTTATTTGAGCCGCAACCATGCATCAAAAAATCCTCATCCTCGACTTCGGTTCCCAGTTCACTCAGCTCATCGCCCGCCGGGTGCGCGAGCAAAATGTCTATTGCGAGCTCCATCCCTACGATGTGACCGAGCAGTTTATCCGCGACTTCGCGCCAGCCGGAATCATCCTGTCCGGCGGACCTTCCTCGGTTACCGAGGCGGAGACCCCGCGCGCACCCCAATTGGTGTTTGAGCTGGGCGTCCCGGTACTGGGCATCTGCTATGGCATGCAGACCATGGCCGCGCAACTGGGCGGCAGGGTAATCACTGCCAGCGGCCATGAGTACGGCTATGCCGAGATTCGCGCCCACGGCCATTCCAGGCTGCTTTCCGGCATTCAGGACCGCGCCGACCCGGACGGCAAGTGCTGGTTGGATGTCTGGATGAGTCACGGCGATCAGGTCGAAAGTCTGCCACCCGGCTTCAAGGTGATGTGCGAAAACGCCGCCACCCCTATCGCCGGGATGTTCGATGACGAGCGTAACTTCTACGCCGTGCAGTTCCACCCGGAGGTCACCCACACGATTCAGGGTAAGGCCATCTTCGGCCGCTTCGTGCATGACATCTGCGGTTGCGGCCAGGACTGGAACATGCCTGACTACATCGGCGAAGCGGTGGCCAGGATCAAGGCCGAGGTGGGCGCCGACGAGGTGATCCTGGGCCTGTCCGGCGGCGTCGATTCGTCGGTCGCGGCCGCGTTGATCCACCGCGCCATCGGCGACCAGCTTACCTGTGTGTTTGTCGACACCGGACTGTTGCGCCTGAACGAGGCCGAGCAGGTCATGGCAACCTTCGCGCAAAACCTTGGCGTCAAGGTCATTCATATTGATGCCAGCGCGCAGTTCATGGGCAAGCTCTCTGGCGTCGCCGAGCCGGAGAAGAAGCGCAAGATCATCGGTGGCGAGTTCGTCGCCGTATTCCAGGCAGAATCAGCCAAGCTGAACAACGCCAAATGGTTGGCTCAGGGCACCATCTACCCGGACGTCATCGAATCGGCCGGCGCCAAGACCAAGAAGGCACACGCCATCAAGAGCCACCACAACGTCGGCGGCCTGCCCGACGATATGCATCTCAAGCTGCTGGAACCGCTGCGCGAACTGTTCAAGGACGAGGTACGCGAACTGGGCGTGGCGCTGGGTCTGCCACATGACATGGTCTACCGTCACCCGTTCCCCGGCCCCGGTCTGGGCGTGCGCATACTCGGCGAAGTTAAGCAGGAGTATGCCGACCTGCTACGCCGAGCAGATCATATTTTTATTGAAGAATTGCATGCAAGTGGTTGGTATGAAAAGACTTCGCAGGCATTCGCGGTATTCCTGCCGGTCAAGGCGGTAGGCGTGATGGGCGACGGCCGTACCTATGACTACGTCATTGCGCTACGCGCTGTGCAGACCCAGGACTTCATGACCGCGCACTGGGCCGAGCTGCCCTACAGCCTGCTCGCCAAGGTTAGCAACCGCATCATCAACGAGATACGCGGGATCAACCGCGTGGTCTACGACGTCACGGGCAAGCCGCCCGGCACCATCGAGTGGGAATGAGACTGCCGTCCAGAGCCAGCCTGCAACGCTGGTTGCTGGATGCGGCGATACTGCTGACCGTGTTTTTGGCCATCCAGGTCTGGCAGCAGCGCGATGTACCCAGCGGGCCGGCGCCGGAAACGACAGGCGTCCTGGCCAATGGTCAGGCCTTTTCGCTGGCTGAATGGCGGAAGGCCCATGCCGGCCATGCCGTGGCGCTGCATTTCTGGGCCGACTGGTGCCCTATTTGCCGGGCGGAGGAGGGTAGTATCACCGCGATCGACAAGGACTGGCCGGTCATGACGGTCGCCCTGCAATCGGGTGCGGCCGGGCAGGTGGCCAGGCATCTCCAAAAAAATAGTCTGGGCTGGCCCGCACTGGTCGATGCCGATGGCCGGATCGCCGCCAGTTATGGTTTGAAAGGCGTCCCGGCCTTGGTAGTGATCGACCGAAACGGGGTTATCCGTTCCGTATCAACCGGTTATACAACTGAATTGGGAATGCGAGGCCGACTTTGGTGGGCGGACCGTTTTTGATTATTCCGGATCGACCGCCAGGCCCGCTGTGCTATTGAAGCCGGAATCGACATAGGTGATCTCGCCGGTCATGCCGGAGGCAAGGTCGGAGAGCAGGAAGGCAGCGACGTTGCCAACTTCCTCGATGGTCACGTTGCGGCGCAACGGTGAATTCTTTTCACCCCAGGCCAATAGCTTATTGAAATCGGCGATGCCGCTGGCGGCCAGAGTCTTGATTGGGCCGGCCGACAGGCCATTCACCCGGATACCCTTGGGGCCGAGTGCCGCCGCCAGATAATAGACGCTGGCTTCCAGGCTGGCCTTGGCCAGGCCCATGACGTTGTAGTGGGGCACCGAGCGCGCGGCGCCGAGATAGGTCATGGTCAACAGCGAGGCCTTGCGGCCGGCCATCATCGGCAAGCCGGCCTTGGCCAGGGCGGTGAATGAGTAGCTGGAGATGTCATGGGCGATGCGGAAGTATTCCCGGTTGATGTTTTCCAGGTAATCGCCGTTCAGTGCCTGCTTGGGCACGAAGGCGACGGAGTGGACGATGCCGTCCAGACCGTCCCAGCGTTGGTTTAGGTCGGCAAACATTTGCTCTATCTGCTCGTCGCTGGAGACGTCGCAGTCAAAACATAGCTTGGAACCAAAGTCTTTTTCGGCGAATTCGGTGACCCGATCGCGTACCCGATCACCCTGATAGCTGAAGGCCAGTTCGGCGCCTTCGCGCTTGCATGCCTGGGCGATGCCATAGGCAATGGAGCGGTTACTGATGAGTCCAGTGATGAGTATTTTCTTGCCGGAGAGAAAGCCCACGTTTCAATTCCTTCTGGGTTTAATTCAATGAGTGGCCGCGATTATAACCACATACCGTGTACGGTCAGCTATCCTGAAACGCGCCAAGCGGATCGGCCCCGATCGTACCCCGGAGGTCATCCAGATAACGATCCCCGCGAATCGCTTCCAGGCGCTCCCTGGCATGGTTCAGACGGCCGCTTATATCGAACCGTGTGGCCAGTTCCTGGTGGCTCGGGCGCGCGGCATAGGCTTCCAGATAATGAACATGACGTTGCCATAACCGGATGTCTCTATGCTGCTTGGTCCTCAGGCGTTCCAGATACCAATCGGAGGACATCAGCGCGTCACGATCGAATAGGGCGCGAATCTCGGGGTGATGGGCATCCTTATCCTGGTAATGACCGTGGGCCATGATGTGCAGGATAGCCTTGAGCGGCGGGCAGGCCTCGTCGATGCTGCCATCGTCGAAATAAAGCTGGGCGACCCGTTGCTGGGCATCGACGATGTTATCGACACCCTCAACGAATACCGCCAGGTCCTGTCTTTCCGGCCTCAGGATATCATCGGGCAGGACGGCATTCGGGGTGTCGAATATCTTGCCCAGGAAACCATGCACGAAACGTTCGCTAATACGATAGCCCAGGCGGCTGGCCAGGATGCGGCGGCCCTGATATTCGAAGTCCTCCAGTTTTTCCAGGTAGCCGTGTTCGATCAACCAACGCGGATCGCGTTCCTGTTCGGTCAGGCGGGCCCATATCTCCGGCACCAATAGACTGATGTCGTGGTCAACTCGGAAGCGGGGACCGATCCAGCCGGCGGCGGTGGAATAGCCCGCATAGCCGGTCAGGATAAATGACACCAGTGCGTTATTCATATCGGCCGTCGGCCGCAGGGCGTTGAACGGGCCTTTGGTGAGCGCGCCTTCCGAACCCGCGCCGGTGGTCGAGGGCGATTTACCGGTCAGGCTGCAAACAAAGTCCATGAATAACTCGGGCAATTCCTGGTAGTGGATCGGGCCGTATACCGCCAAGGCTCGTATCCCCGGCTCCGGCGGGTTGTTGCGCCGGCCGACCAACACGGCGTCGACCGGTTCGCAGACCGCGATGCCGAGCGGTATCTTGCGGCTGAACCGGGCGCCGATCTCGGCGACGTAGCGGCGCACGGGGTCGGCCAGATCGGGCCGCAATTGCAGGTAGCGCGGGTTCTTGCTCGGCTTGCCGTCAACCAAACGGGGATGAGCGGATGAGACCACGTAGCCATGACCTTCTTCATACGCGTCTTTAAGTATGGCGCGCATGGGTTCGGTATATAGATCGAAACCGGCCACGTCCTCGACGATCTCAGCCAAGGGACCATCGTCAAGCGGCTCGAAGTTGGCCAGGAAGTTGTCCTGACGGGCCATGTCGGCCTCGGCCTGCTGGTCGTAACCGCGATGGATGGCATCGTCAGGGCGCTGGAACAGGCGTTCCTCGCAGTTCTTCACTAACTTGACCGAGGCGTCGCCGCGCTTGGGTAAACATCTGGCCAAACTGTCGGCCGACGCTACCACGCTGGCGGAGATGTCGTCTTCCATCTGCACCTTGGCTGCGGCAATGAAGTCCTGACGCAGTTTGAATACCCGCCAGGCACCGTTTTCCTCGAACCCCACCCGCAGGTAGGAACCGACCAGCTTGCGATCGCCAAGCTTGAGTTCATGGCCCGGTTGGCCGTTGATGAAATCGACCGAGAGTCGTTTCCGCCAGTCGTGGCGCCAGTCAGGCTGATACATGCGCTTGATGACGAAGGCCAGCGCCAGTATCCGGTCCGGAATGCCAGCCAGCCAGGCGTTATAAGCATCGGTATAGGAGGGCGAGGGCGTGAGCAACTTGATCATCGAGCCCAGACCGCGCTCCGAACTTAGCGGTGCACGCGTGGCATCACGATCTTCATGTTCGAAACCGGGCTTGAAACGGTCGGTGTAGACCCGTTCAAAGATCGCCTCGACTTGATCCAGGTCTTGCTCCAGGTTGTGCACGAACAAGGGGCCGTAAATCACGGCATCGTTCAACGACTTGGATATTTCCGACTTGCCGCCGCCCGAGACAGTGCAGGGTTTGTGACAAAACGTCCCCTCCGCATCGGTGCCCACCAGTCGCCAGGTAGGCGCGCCCGGATGCTTGAGCATCTCGATCTTGTAACCGCTGGGTTGAATGTAAATCTTGCCGGGCCGCAGTTTGATGGTCTGGCTGACGCCATCCCGATCCCAGGCGATGGTCTGGCTGGGCAGGTCAATACGCAACGCCTGAGGGATATAAATTACGTCCCGGAAGCGTTTGTCGATGCCATAGCCCTCGGCTTGCAGGTCCATCAGCTCGCCATAATTGGCCTCTGTTTCGGCAAAGCTGTAACCCGCCGGCCGGGTACGGCTGTCGGCGCCATATTCCTCGCCATGGTTGCGCCGTGGAAAGGCCAGCGCGCCGCCGGAATGTTCCTCCTCGGCCAGTCCAAACAGATTGGCGGCATAGCCAATCTGGGTCTTGACCTCTTTTTTGCAGTAGCCGTAATAGTTATCGGCGATGAGGGTGACGATGACCCCGCTGGCGTCCCGCGCCGTGATCTTGAATGCGGCGCCATCGTTATAGAGTTCGTTCTCGTACCGCCAACACATGCCTTCCTCACGCTGGCGGTCGCTGGCGGCATCGATATGGGGCAGGCCCAGGGACTTTTTGCTGAAGCGATTCAGGTGCGGGGCCAGGATCACACAGCCGGTATGTCCGGTCCAGTGGTCGATGTCCAGCCCTGCGTCGTTGGAGGTCAGAAACGGATTGCCGCCATTGCCGAAGACACTCTCGACAAAATCCAGGTTGCTGATTAACGAGCCCGGCGCGAAGAAACGAATCTCCATCGATTTTTCCGGCTCGTGGCCAGGAATTTCCGGGCAGACAATCGGCCGCAACAACAGCGAAGCGAACATATGGGCTTCTTGCGGCTGGCCTTGAGTGAACGGTATGCGCAACAGACCCTCGGGCGGATTCAAGGCCGCGCACAACAAATTGGCGAATACGATCTTGGGCGCCGCCTTTTTGTCACCGGGAATGGGCAGCCCGCCTTCGACGATATGGAATGAGCCTTTGGTCGTGCGCCGGTCATTAACCGGGTTGTGCAACACGCCGTTGCGAACCCGGTAGCTGCTGACATATTCGTTGCTGAAAACATCACCAAGCTTGGGCAAGGACAACTCGCGAGCCATTTCTTGGCGGTCAAGATTAAGGGTGTTGTCCGGCAAACGGGACGCCGGGACACCGGCATCGGCCAGATAGGCATCAAGAAAATCCTGGATGCGGCGGTCGGGCGGACAGAGGTAGCCGGCCAGCAGCCTGGATTTCTCGCGATAACTCTTCAGCAGGTCCTCGGCTACGACCAGAAAGCCACGATCGCGCCCGTTTTGACAAGGCGGCTGACCGGAAGCCGCCAACTTAAGGTTGATATACATCTGGATGCTTTCACGCGCATCCTCGTCCTTATATAAACCACCGATATGACCAAGCTGTTGCATTAAATTCATAAGGTTAGCTTTGAATTACCAAGCTATACAAAGTAAGGAAGTGGCATATTTTATGCTAAATCGCCTGCTCTTGGCTCCCGGCTAGTACGTTTGCACACGTATAAGTAGCTGTATTGTTGAGGTAAAAACAGCCGGGTATGATGAACGCTTCAGCATTGAGCTGAATTCACCACAAGATCGGAACCCACCTGGAGGCCTTATGAAACAGTTTACCCGTTGGATTGCAGTCCTATTGGCTGCTGCTGTGTTTGCCCCATTCTCTGCTCAAGCCGGCGTACAACAAGATCGCATGAAGAACTGCTCAAAGCAGTACCGTGATCAAAACATTCCAAAGAATCAACATCGTGCGTTTATGGCACAGTGTCTTAAGAAGGATGCCGGCTCGACTGCGGCAGCGCCAGCGGTGGCCAAACCTGCGGCTGCTACGGCAGCGCCAGCGGCGGCACCGGTTGCCGCAAAGGCCAGCCAACAAAACAAGATGAAGGAATGCAATGCCAACGCCAAGAGCCAAAGCCTCAAAGGCGCGGCCCGCAAGGACTTCATGAAGAATTGCCTGAGTGGCGCGGCAGCGGCCCCCGCCAAGTAATCGCTGTAATACCGGCCTTAACCGGAGCGTGTCGGATCGCTTGGTCACGCTCCGGACTATTCCCATATTGTCCTCACTCCCCGAGCAAGACGTTTATTTCATGCGCGAGGCCCTATCGCTGGCCCAAGAGGCATGGCGCTTGGGCGAAGTGCCTATCGGCGCCATCGTGGTGAAGGAAGGCGCCATTGTCGGGCGCGGCTTCAATCATCCAATCACCGCGCACGACCCAACGGCGCACGCCGAAATCATGGCCTTGCGCGACGCGGCGCGTTCATTGGGCAACTATCGGCTGCCTGATTGCACCTTGTATGCCACGATCGAACCCTGTGTCATGTGCGCCGGGGCGATATTCCATGCCCGCATTGCACGGGTGGTGTTCGGCGCGGCGGAATACAAGACCGGCTCGGCCGGCAGCGTCGTGGACCTGTTCTCCGAACCCCGGCTCAATCACCATGCAACCCTCATTGGTGGGATATTGGCAGAGGACTGCGGTCGGCTGGTTTCGCGTTTCTTTGAGGAAAAACGCGTATTGACCAAGTCCAGGGCAACCAACCAAAAATGAGAATAAAGATTAGATTAGACAAGCAGCGCCTTGAATTAATAGACGATTACGGAAATCATGTCGGTGCCTGGCCAGTTTCGACCGCCGAGAATGGGGCAGGGGAGATGTGCGGCAGTTGTCAGACGCCGCGTGGCCAGCACATCGTCCGGGCCAAGATCGGCCAGGATCAGCCACTCAATGCCGTTTTCGTCGGCCGTCGCCCCACTGGCGAGGTTTACAGCCCCGAGATGAGCGCGCTAGAACCCGAACGAGACTGGATACTTTCCCGCATCCTGTGGCTGTCCGGTACCGAGCCCGGCTTCAACCGTCTGAGCGAACGGGATAGCATGCGGCGCTATATTTATATTCACGGCACGCCGGACGAACGATTTGAGCAAGCGCCGAGGTCGCATGGCTGCATCCGGATGCGCAATGCCGACCTGGTCGAATTATTCAACCAGACGCCTATATATACCCCGGTCGAAATCGTCGAGTCTTGATCAGCGGCCTTTCAGCAAAACCACCGTCGCACCCCCGCCGCCATCCACTGGCCGGGCAGTAACAAAGGCCAGTACCTCATCGCGCTGTGTCAGCCAGTGCCGGACATGTAACTTCAGCACCGGCTCCTTATTGGGCGACCGTAACCCCTTGCCATGAATGATGCGTACACAGCGTAGCCATTGATGCTTACATTCATGGAGAAACTCGGCCAGCTCGATTTTGGCCTCCACCTTGGTCAAGCCATGCAAATCCAGCTCGGCCTGGATGAGCCACTCACCACGACGCAATCGACGCAGTGATTGACGGGATAATCCAGGGCGGACGAAGGCGGCGTCACCATCCATCTCGACGTCTTCGTGACTATGGATGGGGTCTGCCATCGACTCCAGGATGACCTCTCGCTCATCCCTTAAGCGACTTAAGGGTAGCGATGACGGAGGGGGGGTTGGGTGCAGATAACGGCCATGAGGCGACAGCGGGGTGACCTCGCCAATCACCCTGGAGAAATCGTCGTCAACCTCTTTTGGGCCAGCGAAGGATAAAAAAATACTCCTTTTATTCATTAAATTAGAATTTGTTTTGCATCTTATTTATCAAGAAATCGTTCGACATCAAGGGCCGCCTGACAACCCGATGCCGCGCTGGTAATGGCCTGTTTGTAGATCATGTCTTGAACATCGCCGGCGGCAAAAACGCCAGGAATACTGGTTTGGGTCGCATTGCCCACGCGGCCGCCTTGAGTAACCAGATAACCGCGATCCATTGCCAACTGACCGACAAACAGATCGGTATTGGGCTTGTGGCCGATGGCGATGAAGATACCGGTCAGCTTGATATCCTTGGTGGCTTCGGTTTTGATATTTTTCAGCCGCATCCCGGTAACGCCGCTGCTGTCACCCAGAACCTCGTCCAGGACACTGTCGGTTTCCAGGACGATCTTGCCCTCGCGGACCTTCTCCATCAGGTGCTCGATCATGATCTTCTCGGCCTTGAAGGCATCGCGGCGGTGAACCAAGGTGACCTTGCTGGCAATATTGGCCAGATAAATAGCTTCCTCAACCGCCGTGTTGCCGCCGCCTATGACGGCAACCTCCTGATTCTTATAGAAAAATCCATCGCACGTAGCACAGCCGGATACACCGCGCCCCATGAACTTCTGTTCGGATTCCAGCCCCAGATACATAGCCGAGGCGCCGGTCGCAATGATCAGCGCGTCACAAGTGTAGGTTCCGGAGTCGCCAATCAGCGTGAACGGCTTCTCGGTCAACTTGGCGGTATGGATGTGGTCGAACACAATCTCGGTATGGAAGCGCTCGGCGTGCTGCTGGAAGCGAGTCATCAAATCCGGTCCCATGACGCCGTTGACATCGGCCGGCCAGTTATCGACCTCGGTGGTGGTCATCAACTGACCGCCTTGTTGCAGGCCGGTGATGATGACCGGCTTCAGGTTCGCGCGCGCGGCGTAAATGGCGGCCGTATATCCGGCGGGGCCAGAACCGAGGATTAGAAGGCGACTGTGTTTGACTGACATGTTTGTTGCTCCTAAGACTGGTGGTTTGCCTGACATTGTATCAATTCAACTCAGTGTGATAGATTTGGATTGCTTATTTAACATAATATACATTAGACGATATTTGGTGCTGTATTATTTGATTTATCCACTTCTGCTCGATCACGGATAATTCACTCAACTTACTGGGAACATCATGCCCGACAAACTAAACAAGCTATGCGATCTCGCGGGAATACTGCCCGGTTATCATGACATTTGGGGCGGGCGTCACGAGGCGTCAGCGGCGACCAAGCGTGCCCTGCTGGCGGCAATAGATGTCATCGAGGCCAATGATGCGGATATTGATGCCGCGATCCGGCGCGCCGAAATGGCGCCTTGGCGTGAGACCTTGCCGCCTGTCCATGTCGGCCGAGTCGGTCTATCCGGCGGAGTAACTTTCCGCTTGTCCGAAACCCACGCTAGGCAAACCCATTTTTGGCGGGTCACTCTGGAAAATGGTGGCACGCTGTCAGGCGAATTCAAACCGGTGGAACTGGAGCGGGTTGACACAGGCTGCGATGAGGGTCAAACGCAAATTGCGGTCAATCTTTTGCTACCGGCTGTCACTGAACTGGGTTACCACCGTCTGGATGTCTGCTCGGACGGCGAAACCCTGGCAAGCTGCACACTCATCGTTTGTCCGCCAACTGCCTATTTACCGCCGTTCTTTGTTAGTGGCAGTCGCATATGGGGACTGGCCATTCAGCTATATGGCCTGAATACCCAAAATAACTGGGGGATTGGCGACTATGCCGACCTTAGACCGGCATTGGACTGGGCCGCCGCGTCCGGCGCTAGTCTGATTGGTCTCAACCCCTTGCACGCTCTCTTCCCTCACAACCCTAGCCATTGCAGCCCTTACAGCCCTTCCAGCCGACAATTCGTCAACATGTTGTATATCAACGTCGAGGCAGTGCCCGAATTTGGCGAATGCGAAGCCGCCCAAAAACAGCTTGCCGATCCGGCCTTTCAAGCGCGTATCACGGCGCTTAAACAAGCTGAATTGGTCGATTATCAGGGTGTCGCCGATGCCAAATTTTCCGTTCTGCGGACCCTATATCGGCACTTCCGGGAACGACACATGGCCAAAAACAGCGCACACGCCAACGAATTCCACGAATTCTGCGAACAAGGCGGCGAAGACCTGCGGCTATTCGCCGTGTATCACGCCTTGCAGGACTATTTCTTTGCTCAGGACAATGCGCTCTGGGGTTGGCCGGTTTGGCCGCCAGACTACCGGGACCACACAAGTCCCCAGGTGGCGGCGTTTGTCGAGACCCATGGCGAACAGGTCGAATGGTCTATCTGGCTGCAATGGCTGGCCGACCGACAACTAGCCGCTGCTGCTCACCACGCCGATCAGGTCGGTCTCGCTATCGGTCTCTATCAAGACCTCGCAGTGGGCGTCGACAAAGGCGGCGCGGAAACCTGGATGCAGCGCAATCTTTATGCCCTCGATTGCCGGGTCGGCTGCCCGCCGGACGATTTCAATCTACTGGGCCAGGACTGGGGGCTGCCACCCTGGATTCCAGGCAAACTAAGGGCCGCAGCCTACCACCCCTACATCGCCATGCTGCGCGCCAACATGAAATACGCCGGGGCACTGCGTATCGATCATGTCATGAGCCTGATACGATTGTACTGGATACCGCCTGGCATGAGGGGCGACGCCGGCGCCTATATGGCCTACCCATTCCGCGACCTGCTGGCCATACTTGCCCTGGAAAGCCATCGTAATCGCTGCCTTATCGTGGGCGAGGACCTGGGCACAGTGCCCGATGAAGTCCGCCACGCACTGAGCGCTATGGGGCTGTTGAGCTACCGGCTGTTTTATTTCGAGCGCCAGCAGGATGGCCATTTCATGCCACCAGGCTGGTACCCGGAGCAGGCGCTGGTCGCCGCGTCCACCCATGACCTGCCTACCTTGGCCGGTTACTGGGAAGGCCGCGATATCGAGGTTCGCAGCGATCTAAATCTATTTCCCAACGATGAGGTCCGCAGGAACCAGATTGCAGGGCGGCGCGAGGACAAGGCCCGGTTGTTGACCGACTTGGCGCGGGAAGGATTACTGCCCAATGGCCTTTCGACCAACCCGGATGACCTGCCGCAGCCTCCACCCGCCCTACTCCGCGCCATTCTTCATTACATCGCCCTGACGCCGGCCAGGATTGCCCTGGTTCAGGCTGAAGATATGTTGGGTTTGGCGGAACAAGCCAATCTACCCGGTACGGTGGACGAACAGCCAAACTGGCGGCGCAAACTACCGCTCGAACTGGAACAATGGCAAGCCGATGACAATTGTCGCGCCACCAGCGCGGTGATGGCCTCAGAACGCGCGTTCAAATAGGATTTTTATACCGTAGCGGTCCGGAATGACCGGGCCAGTCGTTGGTTATACGATAAAATTCAAGCTGCTTAATCCAATGAAAAACCATGGCGGTTAACGTTCGTCGCCCTCCCCCATCGACTAAAAAGCGAAAGCCGCTTGCGCCCAAGGTCGCCCGCTTGCTCAGGGAGGCTTGGTGGCTGGTAGTGGTTGGCCTGGCGCTGTTTTTGGTCATGGCACTGGGCAGCTACAACCCGTCCGACCCGGGCTGGTCGCATACCGGCACAGGCGATGGCATCGCAAACACCGGCGGCGCATTCGGCGCCTGGCTGGCGGATTTGCTGCTCTATCTGTTCGGCGCTTCAGCCTGGTGGTGGCTGGCGCTCTCTATTTTTCTGGTCTGGTGGGGCTATCGCCGCATCAGCGATCCAGACCCGGAACACCGCCATGGTCTGCTGGTCACGTTGGGCGGCTTCCTGGTCATGCTGGTGGCCAGTTGTGGCTTGGAAACACTGCGCCTGCACTCACTGGCTATCGCGCTTCCACTTGGCCATGGTGGCGTACTCGGGATCGCCGTCGCCGACCTGGGGCAGTCCACGCTAGGCTTCGATGGCAGCACGGTCGCCCTGCTGCTGGTATGGGGCATCGGCTTCAGCCTGTTCACTGGACTATCCTGGATCGCCATTGCCGAGTGGCTGGGTGGCGTACTCGAAACGGCCGGTCCCACCGCCTTGAACTATTGGCAGGCTCGCCAGGACCGCCAGGCGGGCCTACAGGCCAGCAGTATTCGCGGAGATTCACTAGACAAAGAGCGCAAACGTCGCGAGAAGGAACCGGCTATCCGCATCGAACCGCCACGTCAGGAAATTCCCAAATCGAAGCGGGCGGAACAAGAGCGTCAAGCCTTTCTGTTTCGGGATACGCCCGATAGCCAATTACCGCCCCTGCACCTGCTCGACGCGGCAACCGACCAGATCGCCAAGATCGACCAGATTGGTTTGGAAGCCACTTCTCGATTGATCGAACGCAAACTGCTCGAATTCGGCGTCGAAGTGAAGGTCCTGGCGGCCTATCCAGGGCCGGTGGTCACCCGTTATGAGGTCGAACCCGCCTCCGGCGTAAAAGGTGCTCAGATCACCATCCTGGCCAAGGACTTGGCCCGCTCGCTCTCGGTGGTCAGCATCCGTGTGGTGGAAACCATCCCCGGCAAAAACTGCATGGCGCTGGAAATCCCCAACAGCCAGCGCCAGACGGTGCGCCTGTGCGAAATTCTGAACGCCAAGGTCTATGCCGAGATGACCTCGCCGCTCACCATGGCCCTGGGCAAGGACATCAGTGGCGAACCCATGGTCGCCGACCTGGCCAAGATGCCCCACCTACTAGTCGCCGGCACCACTGGCTCGGGTAAATCAGTGGCAATCAATGCCATGATCCTATCGCTGGTCTACAAATCGGCGCCGCGCGACGTGCGCCTGATCCTGATAGACCCAAAGATGTTGGAACTCTCAACCTACGAGGGCATCCCGCACCTATTGGCGCCGGTAGTTACCGACATGCGCCTGGCCGGCACCGCGCTCAACTGGTGCGTGGCCGAGATGGACAAACGCTACAAGCTGATGTCCGCCACTGGCGTGCGCAACATCGTCGGCTTCAACCAGAAGCTAAAAGAGGCGGAAAAAGCCGGCCTACCGCTGACCAACCCGTTCACAATCACGCCAGAAAACCCGGAGCGGCTGGAACACCTGCCCTACATTGTGGTCATCATCGACGAGCTGGCTGACCTGATGATGGTTGCCGGCAAAAAGGTAGAAGAACTTATCGCTCGTCTGGCCCAAAAGGCACGGGCCGCCGGCATCCACCTGATATTAGCCACCCAGCGCCCATCGGTTGACGTCATCACCGGCTTGATCAAGGCCAACATTCCCACCCGCATCGCCTTCCAGGTCTCCAGCCGGATTGACTCGCGCACCATCCTCGATCAACAGGGCGCCGAATCTCTGCTCGGCCAGGGCGACATGCTCTATCTGCCGCCCGGTCATGGCGTTCCGACCCGTGTCCACGGTGCCTTCGTCTCGGATGACGATATACGTCACGTAACCGCATGGCTAAAGGAACTCGGCCCGCCTAACTATGAAGAAAGCGTCCTCGCCGCAGCCGATGAAGGCAACAGCGAAGCCGGTCAAGGAACCGAGGCCGAGGCCGACCCTCTATACGACGAAGCCGTCGCCATCGTGCTCAAGACCCGCCGAGCCTCCATCTCGGCGGTTCAGCGGCACCTGCGCATCGGCTACAACCGTGCCGCCCGGCTGATCGAGGCCATGGAACAGGCCGGTCTGGTATCCCCCATGCAAAGCAACGGCAATCGCGAAGTATTGAGCCCAAACAATGACTAAAATTTTATCCACTGCGCTGACTATACTGGCCTGCGCCCTTCCCCTCTTGGCAAAGGCCGACGCCATCCAGCGTTTGCACCAATTCACCCACGACGCCAAGACCTTGAGCGGCGCCTTCAGCCAAACCGTTTATGATCGAAAAAATCGCAAAATCCAGGATGCCAGCGGCGAATTCTACTTTTCCCGGCCCGGCAAATTCCGCTGGGTATACAACAAGCCCTATGAGCAAATCATCGTCGGTAACGGCAAGAAGGTCTGGCTCTATGATGCGGACCTGGCCCAGGTTACCGAAAAAAAGATGGACCAGGCCATCGGCGAAAGTCCAGCCGCTCTATTGGCCAGTAGCGACGAAATCGACCCTCGTTTCAACTTGAAGGATATTGGCCAGAACAAGGGCCTCGAATGGCTCGAAGCGACACCCAAAGGCAAGGACGGCACATTCGAGCGGGTGCACCTCGGGTTTCTAGGCGATGCGCTCCAAACCATGGAACTGAAAGATAACTTCGGCCAAACCACGCTATTGAGGTTCAGCGGGTTAAAGAACAACCCCAAGCTCAAGGCCGAGCTATTCAGCTTTACTCCGCCTAAAGGGGTGGATGTCCTGAACGACCAACAATAGGTCTGATTACGTTAAGATTTAACAACACCCACGACAGCCAGACCCCCATCGCCCGACCCTGCCTGGGCCGCCGGTCAGCGCCGGCATCGAACCAGGCGCGAAATTATCACCGCCGAACCTCATTTTTCATGAAATCGGCATAGGCCAGGGTCAGGCCGTCTGCCAGACCGACCTTGGCCTGCCAGCCCAGTGCGCGTAGGCGGCTGACATCCATCAGTTTGCGCGGCGTGCCATCCGGTTTGGTCGTATCGAATTCGATGCGACCGCTAAAGCCGACCACTTTACCAACGGTCTCGGCCAACTCACGGATGGTCAGATCCTCGCCGGTGCCGACATTGATGTGCGACAACATCGGTTGCGTGTTGGCGACATAGATGGCGTGGTCCAGTTCCATGACGTGAACGCTGGCCTCCGCCATATCGTCAACGAACAGGAATTCGCGCATTGGCGTGCCCGTTCCCCAGATCGTCACCTTGTCGGCGCCGCTCACCTTGGCCTCGTGGAAACGGCGGATCAGGGCTGGAATGACGTGGCTGTTCTCGGGGTGGTAGTTGTCGCCGGTGCCGTACAGGTTGGTCGGCATCACGCTGCGATAGTCCGTGCCATATTGCCGGTTGTAGCTCTCGCACAGTTTGATGCCGGCGATCTTGGCGATGGCATAGGGTTCGTTGGTCGCTTCCAGCGTCCCGGTCAGCAGGGCATCCTCGCGCATCGGCTGCACTGCCCGCTTTGGGTAAATGCAACTGGACCCCAGAAACAGCAGCTTGTGCACCCCGACGCGCCAGGCCTCGTTGACGAGGTTCGCCTCCATCATCATGTTCTGGTAGATGAACTCGGCCGGATAGGTGTTGTTGGCGTGAATGCCGCCTACCTTGGCCGCCGTCAGGTAAACCTGGTCCGGCTTCTCTTGTTCGAAGAAGGCCCGCACCGCCGCCTGACTGGTCAGGTCCAGCTCGGCATGGGTGCGGGTGATGATGTTCATATGGCCGCGCTGGTTTAGCGCCCGCACGATGGCGGAACCGACCATGCCGCGATGGCCGGCGACGTAGATTTTTTTAGGCGCCATCATGGTTTACTCGTGATAGTCCATGGTCTTGTAGCCGTGCTTCTTGACCAACTCGTCGCGCTCCGCCGACTTCAGGTCTTCGCGCACCATCTCGGCCACCAGGTCCTCGAAGTTGGTTTGCGGCACCCAGCCCAGCTTTTCCTTGGCCTTGCTCGGATCGCCCAGCAGGGTTTCCACCTCGGTCGGGCGGAAGTAGCGTTGATCCACCGCCACCACGCATTGGTCATTGGCGTCATAACCCTTCTCGTCGATGCCCTCGCCTTGCCAGCGGAGGGTCATGCCCAGTTCCTTGGCGGCGGCATTGACGAAATCGCGCACGCTGTATTGCACCCCGGTGGCGATGACGAAGTCTTCCGGCTGCGCTTGTTGCAGCATCAGCCATTGCATCTCGACGTAGTCGCGAGCGTGGCCCCAGTCGCGCTTGGCATTCAGGTTGCCCAGGTACACGCAGTCTTGCAGGCCCAGCTTGATGCGGGCGAGCGCCCGGGTGATCTTGCGGGTAACGAAGGTCTCGCCGCGCACCGGCGATTCGTGGTTGAACAGGATGCCGTTGCAGGCATACATGCCATAGGCTTCGCGGTAGTTCACGGTGATCCAGTAGGCGTAGAGCTTGGCGCAGGCGTAAGGGCTGCGCGGGTAGAAGGGGGTGGTTTCCTTTTGCGGGGTTTCCTGGACCAGACCGAATAGTTCGCTGGTGCTGGCCTGATAGAACCGGGTCTTCTTGTCCAGGCCGAGGATGCGGATGGCTTCAAGGATGCGCAGGGCGCCCAGGGCATCGGAGTTGGCGGTGTATTCGGGCTCTTCGAAGGAGACCGCGACGTGGCTCTGCGCCGCCAGGTTGTAGATCTCGTCGGGCTGGACCAGCTGGATGATGCGGATCAGGCTGGATGAATCGGTCAGGTCGCCGTGGTGCAAGATGAACTTGCGCTGCTTGACCTCCGGGCCTTCGTACAGGTGATCGATGCGATCGGTGTTGAACAGCGAAGACCGGCGTTTGATGCCGTGGACCTCATAGCCCTTCTTAAGCAGGAACTCGGCCAGGTAGGCGCCGTCCTGACCGGTGATGCCGGTAATCAGGGCCTTTTTCTTCCCGGTCATGAACCCCCCCATGGATTTGAATTGCCGAGGCTGAATCGTCAGCGCTCGCGCTTGGCCAGCATCCGGCGCCGGAACGGATGGCCGATCTTATTTCGCTCGTCCGGTTTGCGGGGTGTCGGCTTGGCTGCCTTAAGCTCGTCTTGCAGGCCACACCATTTCATGACCTCGGCCACCTGCTTGTTGTCGAGTTCCAGCAACATGCCGCGTTTCAGCTTGGGCGGCATGGCGATCGGGCCGAAGCGAACCCGGATCAAGCGGCTCACGGTCAGACCCAAAGCCTCGAACAACCGCCGGACTTCGCGGTTGCGACCTTCCTTGATGACGACTTGATACCACTGATTGGCCCCCTCACCGCCAGCCTGAAAGATACTTTCCACATAGGCCGTGCCGTCCTCCAGCTCGACGCCCGAGGTCAGGGTATCCATCTGCTCCTGAGTCAAATCGCCCAGCACCCGCACCGCGTATTCGCGCTCCACTTCGTAGCGCGGATGCGACAACTGGTTGGCGAGTTCGCCGCTGGTGGTGAAGATCAGAAGGCCTTCGGTGTTGAAGTCCAGACGGCCGACCGATATCCAGCGCTGGCCTTTCAGCCGAGGCAGATTGGTGAATACGGTCGGGCGGCCTTCCGGGTCGTCCCGGGAGACGATCTCGCCTTCCTGCTTGTGGTAGATGAGTACCTTGGGTAGTTCCTTTTCCCAGGTCAGGTTGGCGATGCGGCCATTGACCTTGACCTCGTCGTCGGGCGTCACCCGGTCACCGACCTTGGCCGGGTTGCCGTTGATCGTGACCACGCCGCTTTCGATCAGGGCCTCCATGTCGCGCCGTGAGCCCAGCCCGGCGGCGGCCAGCATCTTGTGCAGTTTCTCGCTTTGCGCCGGGGCGCCGGGATCGACCTTCAGCGGCCGTCCCTTGTATGAATATCTTGGCATGTTGTTTTTTTCCTATGTATCGCTTATTTGTTCTCGACCGGGAGGTCGGCGAATAACGTTTCCTTGGCTAGCTCGGGTAGGGCCGGTAGTTCGGACAACGCCCTTAGATTGAGGTCGCTCAGGAACTGCTCGGTAGTGGCAAACAGGGCCGGCCGGCCCGGTACTTCCTTGTGCGCGACGACTTCGATCCAGCCTCGATCTTCCAGTGTCTTGATGATCTGGCTGTTCACCGTCACCCCTCGGATTTCCTCGATGTCGCCTCGGGTGACCGGTTGCCGATAGGCGACGATGGCCAAGGTTTCCATGACCGCACGCGAGTATTTCGGCGGCCTTTCCGGATTCAGCCGGTCGATGTAAGGCTGGAACTCCGGCCGGGTCTGGAACCGCCAACCCTCGGCTACCTGGGTCAGTTCGGCTCCCCTGCCCTGCCATTCCTGGCGTAGCTCGTCGAGCGCGCGACGGAGAAAATCATTGTGCAATTCCGTCTCGAATACCCGTTTAAGTTCACCCAGGGTCAGCGGTGCGGTGGCGCTGAGCAGCACCGTTTCCAGCACCTTTTTGACATCTTCCGGGTTATCGATGGTCTGCATGGCTGGCGGCAAGCGAGGCGTGGATCGGGGCGAAAGGCTCGGTCTGGGTCAGGTCGATCAGCCTCTCGCGGGTGAGTTCCAGCAGGGCGAGGAAGGTTACCACCAATTCTGGCCGGCCAGCCGCCGCCGGAAACAACTCGGTAAACAAGGCGCAGCCCTTTCCCTGAAGTATTTTCAGAATGCGGCTCATGTGTTCGCGCACCGACAAGTCCTGACGGCCGACCTTGTGGTGGCTGTTCATCCGCGCCCGACTGAGGATGTCGGTCCAGGCCGCGATCAGATCGTCGATACCAACCTGGGGCAGGCGCTTGGCCGCAAGACGGTCCAGATAGACGTTTACGATCTGGAAATCCCGGCCGAGCAAGGAAATACCATCCAGATTCTGGGCCGCACGCTTCATCTGCTCATATTCCAGCAGCCGGCGCACCAGTTCGGCGCGCGGGTCGTGTTCATCGCCCTCCTCCGCCTTTTGTGGCCGGGGCAGCAACATACGGGACTTGATCTCGATCAGCATGGCCGCCATGACCAGATACTCGGCCGCCAGTTCCAGACGATGCACCTGCATCGCCTCGATGTAGACGATGTACTGGCGGGTCAGGTCCGCCATCGGGATGTCCAGTACATTGAGGTTGTTGCGCCGGATCAGCCAGAGCAGCAGATCGAGCGGACCTTCGAAGGCGTCGAGTATGACCTCCAGCGCATCCGGCGGAATATAGAGGTCCTGGGGCAGCTCGGTCCAATCCTGACCCAGAACGCGGGCCAAGGCCGGAGCGGTGTCGAGTTCTCGCTGTACCGCTATGTTCATAGTTCGAACACGATCTTGGCGACGTCCTTGTAGTGTTTGACGAAATGGACGCTCAGGCCGGCCTTGACGTAGTCCGGCAGCCGTTCAAAGTCGGGCCGGTTGGCCGCCGGCATAAGGAGTTCGGTAATACCGGCCCGCTTAGCGGCGATGACCTTTTCCCGTATGCCGCCGACCGGCAGCACCTGGCCGGTCAATGTCAGTTCGCCGGTCATGGCCAGATAGCGGGCCAGTTTCTCGTTTCGCGCCAGGGACAGCAGCGCCGTGGCCATGGTAATGCCGGCCGATGGCCCATCCTTGGGTGTGGCGCCCTCCGGGACGTGCAGATGGACGAAGGCGCCGTCGAAAAATTTGGGGTCGCCCTGGTACGGTTTCAGGTGGCTGGAGATATAGCTGTAGGCGATCTCGGCCGATTCCTTCATCACCTCGCCGAGCTTGCCGGTGAGCTTGAAGCCCCGGTTTAGGGTATGCACCTTGGTGGCCTCGATGGTCAGGGTTTCTCCGCCCAGGGCGGTCCAGGCCAGCCCGGTAACGACGCCGATGCCACTCTGCGGTTTCTCGCGGATGAAGGCGGGTTGATCGAGCAAATCCTCCAGATCGTCGGCCGTGACATGAATCTTCTCGGCCTCCTTGCGGACGATACGCACCGCCGCCTTGCGGATCACCTTGCCCAGGTATTGTTCCAGTTGCCGGACGCCCGCCTCGCGGGCATAGCCGTCGATGATGCGGCGGATGGCACCATCGGTGATGTTGACCTGGCTGCGGGTCAGACCGGATTTTTTCAGTTGCTTGGGCCACAGGTGATGCTTGGCGATGGCCAGCTTTTCCTCGGTCAGATAACCGGATAGGCGAATGACCTCCATTCGGTCCAGCAACGGCGCCGGGATGGTGTCCATCTGGTTGGCGGTGCAGATGAACAGGGTCTTGGACAGGTCGAAACGGACATCCAGATAGTGGTCGAGGAATTCGGCGTTCTGTTCGGGGTCCAGCACCTCCAGCAAGGCGGAGGCCGGGTCGCCCTGATACGAGGCGCCGATCTTGTCGACCTCGTCAAGCATGATGATGGGGTTTTCCGACTCGACTTCCTTGATGGCCTGAATGAACTTACCTGGCATGGCGCCGATGTAGGTGCGGCGATGGCCCTTGATCTCGGCTTCGTCCCTCATGCCGCCGACCGAGAAGCGATAGAACTTGCGGCCTAGGGCATTGGCCACCGAACGGCCGATGGAGGTCTTGCCGACACCGGGCGGACCGACCAGCAGCAATATCGAACCGGAGACCTCGCCGCGCATGGCGCCGACGGCGAGGAATTCGACGATCCGTTCCTTGACGTCGTCCAGACCGTCATGATCGTGGTCGAGTATCTTGCGCGCCCGTTCCAGGTTGAGCTTGTCCTTGGTGTGCTTACCCCAAGGCAGGTTGGTCAGCCAGTCCAGGTAGTTGCGGGTGACGGTGTATTCCGGCGAGCCGTGCTCAAGACCGGATAGCTTGTTCATTTCCTCGTCGATTTTCTTGGCGGCATGAGGCGGCAGTTTGAGCTTCTTTATCCGGCCCTGATACAGATCAATGTCGGCGGTACGGTCGTCCTTGGCGATGCCCAGTTCCTTCTGGATAGCCTTGAGCTGCTCGCGCAAAAAGAACTCGCGCTGCTGCTCGGTCATCTTCTCTTCGACCCGTTCCTGTATCTGGCTTTGTAGCCTGGCGACCTCCAACTCCTTCTTGATCAACAGTAAAACCTTTTCCATCCGGCGGCGCAGGTTGGAGGCCTCCAGCACGTCCTGTAACTTTTCCTTGGGCGCGGTGGTCAGGCTGGCGGCAAAGTCGGCCAGCAAGGCGGGTTCGTTGGGTGAAAAACGGTCCAGGAAAAATTTCAGTTCTTCCGAATACAACGGATTGAGCGGCAACAGTTCCTTGATGGTGTTGATGATCGCCAGGGCATAGGCCTTGATCTCCTCACCCTGATTCTGGCGCGGTGTGGTGAGGTATTCCACCCGAGCGAAATACGGCGGCTTGGCGGATAGCCATTCCCGCACCCTGAAACGGGTGATGCCCTCGGCGATAAACTGAATCTTGCCGTCAGAGTGCATGGGGTGATGGACACGGACCAGTGTGCCCACACCATAGAAATCCTCCGCAGCGGCATCGTCCGACTTTTCGCCACGGACCAGCACCAGGCCCACCAGATGATGGGCGGACTCGCCGATCTGCCGCACCGTCTCCATCCATGGCCCCTGGTTCATCACCAGCGGCAAGGTCTGGGCCGGGAAGAACGGCTTCTCGGTCAATGGCAGGATATGGATGGTCGCCGGCAGGGTCTGGGCCGGCAGACCTGCTGTCGGTTGTTCGGTTGTGTCCTCAGTGGACTCGACGATTTCGCCCTCAATGGGGTGCTGATTTTCGCTCATGGCTTGGGCAAGTGTTGGCGGTCCCTTGGTTCTATGGTCAAAACGGTCCTTTTCAAGGCTGGCCGCCACCAATCTCGGCCAGCAGTCCTCGCGCGCCGTCCTCCACCATGTCAAGTACCCGGTCGAAACCACCTGGGCCGCCATAATAGGGATCCGGAACCTCCTGCCCCTGGTATTGGGCGCTATAGGTAAGGAATAAGGCCAGTTTGTGCTGATACCGGTCAGGACAGCGGCGACTTAGATCGTTTAGATTATCCCGATCCATGGCCAGGAGGTAGTCGAATTGTTCGAAGTCATGATCGGAAACCTGCCGGCCGATCAGTTTCGACAGGTCATAACCCCGTCCCAGCGCGGCCTGCTGGGCCCTGGCATCCGGCGCTGAACCGACATGGTAGGCGTGGGTTCCGGCCGAGTCGATCAAGATCGACTCGCTCAGCTTGGCCACTTCGACCATCCGACGGAAAACACCTTCCGCCGTAGGCGAGCGACAGATGTTGCCCATGCAGATGAATAAAACTCGAGTTTGCTTCATGGAGTCACCGACTCAATTGGCGATGATACCCAACCAAGGACCGGTTCCGGCCGGCGTGGTCCTGTTCTCGATTGCCGTGAACACGGTACGGCCCAGGAAAAATGGCAAGCCGAAATCGACCCCGCTCATGCCACTTGGCCCGGCCAGTTGCGAATAAACCGCGATGTTCGGGTTGGCGGCCAGCAACAATTCCGGGTTGCCCACGATGAAATCGGCCGCCAAGGTTTGGCCATTCCGACCTTGCAATATGCCGGATTGCCCCTGAGCATTCGACGGGCAATAAAAACCGGCCAGGTATTGGCAATGGGGAAACAAGCCAATGTCATAAAAATAGGCATTGGAACCCGTATCCAGGAAACTGCCGGTATAGGTCGTTGAGCCGACCGTGGCGGTCAGTTCGCCATAGATGGGATCAACCGTCAGCACGGCAGCATTGGCCAGTTGATTGTTGGTCTGGGTGGCAATGCCGAAAGTCAGGGTACCGGTCACTGATGTCGCGCCGTTCGATGGCACGCTCGGCAGACTAATCATGGTGCCATTGTTGTCGGTCGGGAATAGCGCGACCGGGTTCCACAACTGCTTCGCCAGTGGCGCCAAGGTTGCGGAGCAGACGCTGCCATGGCAGGTGTAATACATGCCGTTGGGGTTATGCGTGGCACAGTATTGGCCGCAATCCTGAGTAAAAACGCTAATGCCAATGATGCCCTTGGCGCCGAACGACTGGACCGTGTTTTCGGCGACCCCGGTGTTCTGGCAGATAAGTGGCGTACCAGCAAAATTGGGGGCTCCAACAACCTGGATCGCGACATTTGATGCGTTTTCGCCGCCCAGCTTGATATCTGCGAACCGGATCGGCCCCCAGGTGTAGCCATCGACGAATTGGGCGCATTCAGCCAGAACATCGCCACCGCTATCGAATGAGGATGGCAGCGCCGCCAGCATGGCCGAGTCCAATTCCGAGGCCATTAGACGCAAGCCGGTCGAACCGGTATCGACCAGGATGTGATCGATCGTCTGACAGATCGATGTACCGGGCGCGCAAATCGTTACCGAGGTGTATAACTCGTTGATGGTGGTGGTGCCGGCTGGCCCGGAGTCAACCATAAGGGCGATTTGGTTGGTCGTCGAGGTTGGCGTATTGCCGGATTGGCTGGACGACCCGGATGCAGGGGCATCGCCGCCCGATCCGCCGCCGCTACAAGCAGAAAGCGCCAAGACCAAGACCATCAAGGTGTGAAACGATAACTTGCGCCTCATCGCACGTCTCCCAAGGCGACGCCATTGGGCGCCAGGCTGGGCACCCAGGCCGCCCCGGCGAAATGGCGCATATGACCAGATAGCTTCAACTCGAAATCGTCGGTCCGGACCTGTCTCAAGCCGCGCGCCTTGCTGCCGGCGCCCCGAACGGTCGCAAGATAGCGCTCATAGTAGGGTCCCAGTGTCTGCCTGAGGTCAGGCTTCACTGGGCCATCCCAGGCGACGCCAAATATCTTGCCGTTGCGGCCGGCGAACTGGCGAACCCGCGGACCATCGATACCATCGCGCAGTTCGTGGACTCGAAACCGGGCCTGGCTGGCATCGACCGGGCGCAGCTCTATTTTGGCGATGGCCGCGTCGGCTGGCAGGTCGGCCTCGTCGCCGCCCAGCGCCGCGTAAGCCGCAAGAGGCATGAACAGGGCTGCAAAAACCGTCAAGAACTTGGCCGTTCTTTGGCAATGCCGTCGAAAAAACAGATTCGTCCTCATTTACTTTTCATCCGTATCAAATCGGCCACGTTGCCATCGCCTGGATTCTATCTGTACATGGCATTAATCAGAACTCGGCCGGGGTCTGGATAGGCGCTAAATCGGATCGGCCTCGTCCACGCCGAACAGCAATTTTTTCAGGTTATGCAATTCGTCGCGCAATTGGGCCGCACGCTCGAATTCCAGGTTCTTCGCCGCCGCCAGCATGTCTTTTTCCAATCGTTTGATCTCGCGGGTCAGCGCTTTATCGTCCAGTGCCGCGTAATGGGCCTGTTCCTGGGCCACCTTGAGGGCTTGTTGCTCCTCTTCAAGGTTGTGAACACCGTCTATTATGTCCTTGATTCGTTTCTGTATACCTTTGGGTACGATGCCGTGCTCGGCATTGTGGGCTAGTTGTTTGGTACGCCGCCGATCGGTCTCGTCGATGGCCCGGCGCATCGAGTCGGTAATCCGGTCGGCATAGAGTATGGCAGTGCCATTGATATGACGGGCGGCGCGACCGATGGTCTGGATCAGGGATCGCTCCGAACGCAGGAAGCCCTCCTTATCTGCGTCTAGGATGGCAACCAGTGAAACCTCTGGTATATCAAGGCCTTCTCGTAATAAGTTAATGCCGATTAGAACATCAAAGACGCCCAGCCGGAGGTCGCGGATGATCTCGACCCGTTCAACGGTTTCGATGTCGGAGTGCAGATAGCGCACCTTGATGCCGTGGTCGGCGTAGTACTCGGTGAGCTGTTCGGACATGCGTTTGGTCAGGGTGGTGACCATGACCCGCTCACCCTTGGCTGCGCGCAGGCTGATCTCGCTCATCAGATCGTCCACCTGGGTGGCGACCGGACGGATGACGATGGTCGGGTCGACCAGGCCGGTGGGTCGCACCAACTGCTCCACCACCTGCTCCTGATGCTGTTGCTCATAGGTGCTGGGCGTGGCGGATACGAATACCGTCTGGCGCAGCATCCGCTCGAATTCGTCGAAGCGCAGCGGCCGGTTGTCCAGCGCCGAGGGCAGGCGGAAACCGTAATTGACCAGGTTTTCCTTGCGCGCCCGGTCGCCCTTGTACATGCCGCCGACCTGCGGCACAGTGACGTGCGACTCGTCGATGAACATCAAGGCGTCTTCCGGCAGGTAATCGATCAGGGTCGGCGGTGGCTCGCCTGGCTTGCGCCCCGAGAAATGGCGGGAATAGTTTTCGATGCCTTTGCAAAAACCAAGCTGCTCCATCATCTCCAGATCAAAGCGGGTACGCTGCTCGATGCGCTGGGCCTCAACCAGCTTACTGTTGCCATAAAAGAAATCCAGGCGCTCGCGTAATTCCGCCTTGATGGTTTCGATGGCGCGCAGGGTGGTCTCGCGCGGGGTCACGTAATGGCTGGACGGGAACACGGTGAAGCGGCCGACCTTGCCCTGAACCTGGCCGGTCAATGGGTCGAACAGGGTGATGTTCTCCACCTCGTCGTCGAACAGCGAGATACGCACCGCCGAATCGGCGTGTTCGGCTGGGAAGATGTCGATCACGTCGCCCTTGACCCGGAACACGCCGCGCTTGAACTCCATCTCGTTACGCTGGTACTGCATGGCGGTCAGTCGCTTGAGGATGTAGCGCTGCTCAATCCGCTCGCCCTGTTTGAGGTGCAGGATCATGTCGTGATAGTCGGATGGATCGCCGATGCCGTAGATGGCCGACACCGTGCCGACGATCACGCAGTCGCGCCGCTCCAGTATGGCCTTGGTCGCCGACAGCCGCATCTGCTCGATGTGCTCGTTAATGCTGGAGTCTTTCTCGATGAACAGGTCGCGCGCCGGGACATAGGCCTCGGGCTGGTAATAGTCGTAATAGGAAACGAAATACTCGACGGCGTTGTCAGGGAAGAACTCTCGAAACTCGGCATAGAGCTGTGCCGCCAGGGTCTTGTTGGGCGCCATGACAAAGGCCGGCCGGCCGGTGCGGGCGATGACGTTGGCCATGGTGTAGGTCTTGCCCGAGCCGGTCACCCCGAGCAGGGTCTGGTACTTCATGCCCTGGGCGATGCCCTCGACCAGCTTGGCGATCGCCTCCGGCTGGTCGCCGGAGGGCTGAAATGGCTGATGCAGAAGATAGGGGCTATTGGGAAAAGTGACGGCCATGGGTAGAATCGCGCGAATTCGTCGGATACTAACATTCCGCGCCATCCCGACCGGCGCATTTACGCTCAAGGTTAAGCCAATTGGAACTCTCACAACGCGTCCGCAACATCAAGCCCTCCCCTACCCTCGCCATCTCCGCCCGCGCCACGCAATTGAAGGCCGAAGGTAAGGATATCGTCAACCTGGGCGCCGGCGAGCCGGACTTCGACACCCCCCAGCATATCAAGGCAGCGGCCATCGCCGCGATCGACCGGGGTTTCACCAAGTACACCGCCGTAGGCGGTATGCCGAGCCTGAAGAAAGCGGTGGCAGACAAGTTCAAGCGGGAAAACGGCCTCGACTATGCGGCCAACCAGATACTGGTCTCCTGCGGCGGCAAGCAGAGCTTCTATAACCTGTGCCAGGCCTACATCGGCCCCGGCGACGAGGTCATCATTCCCGCGCCCTATTGGGTCTCTTACCCGGACATCGTCGTCCTGGCCGATGGTAAGCCAGTCATCGTCGAGGCGACGATCAAACAAGGTTTCAAGATCACCCCGGCGCAATTGGCGGCGGCCATCACCCCGCGCACCAAGATGTTGGTTCTCAATAGCCCATCCAACCCCACCGGCGCGGTCTACACCTTGGCCGAGCTGGCCGCCCTGGGCGAGGTTCTGCGCCAGCATCCGGGGGTGTTGATCGCCTCAGATGACATGTATGAACACATCCTTCTCTCTGACCAGCCGTTCGCCAACATTCTCAACGCCTGTCCGGACTTGTATGACCGCACCATGGTCCTGAACGGCGTTTCCAAGGCCTACGCGATGACCGGCTGGCGCATCGGCTACGCCGCCGGCCCCAAGGCGATCATCGGCGCCATGGATAACATCCAGTCGCAGAGCACCTCCAACCCGACCTCGATCTCACAGGTCGCCGCCGAGGCGGCGCTAAACGGCGATCAAGCCTGTATCGAGCCCATGCTGGCGGCCTTCAAGGAACGCCACCGCTTCGTGGTCGACGGTCTCAATGCCATCCCTGGCCTAAAGTGCGTTGACAGTGGCGGCGCCTTCTATGCCTTCCCGGACGCCGGCGCGGCCATCGCCAAGCTGTACGCTGCGGGCAAGATCAAGAAAAACAACGATCTGGCCCTGACGGCCTACCTACTGGAACACGGCGTTGCTGTGGTGCCAGGCTCGGCCTTCGGTGCGGAGGGTTGCATCCGGCTGTCATTCGCGACCTCCAAGGAAAACCTGGCCAAGGCGCTGGACAGGATTGCCAAGGCGCTAACTTAGGCTTCCTGCACCGCCTTCAGGATCAGAGGCACCAGGTGTTCCGGTAGTTTCAGCTTGCCGGAAACCGCGAAGTCATGCGCCTGGTTGGACATCTTCTTCCAGGTCTTGCGGATGATGACCAGCCACTTTTCTTCGCTGTAATCTGCCTGCTTGGCCGCGAAGGCGGTCATGTAGTGCTCAATGAAAACCAGGTCGGCGACATCTTCCATCGCCTGAGTTTCCGGATTGACCTTGAGACCGCGCTTGCCAACAGCTTTTTTTACCCGTTCGATCATTTCGTCGTCATAGCCGGCTTGCTTCATCAACTCGCCCGCCGAGTTGGCATGGAACTTGTATAGCCCGGTCCGCCATTGCTGGTAGCCGTCGGGCGTGGCGGGGAAGTCCGAGCGAGGGCTTTTCCAGCGCTGGATGTGTTGTGCCCGGCAAGCGAGATGCACGGCCTCGGGGGCATCCGGCGCAAAACGCTCAAGCATTTCGGTCATGCGCTGGGCGTACAGCAGTTCCTTTGGATATTCCTGGCCATCGGCCGTTTCCTTGTTCGGATCCTGGGCGTTGGCGGCATCAAAAAGGGCGATGGCGCGTTCAAAACGTTGCGGGTCGGATAGCATCCTGCTTGTTCCTTTGAAAAGAAAGACTCGCATTTTGTCATATCGCCGGCAATCTGTGGATCGGCGGCAGACCATATGGCTATCATTAAGGCAATCAATCGATAATCCTCGATATGCCACTTCCAGCCTTGATCGCGGCGCTCCTTTCCGCCACTGCCTATCCCCATCCGGCTGCCGATGTACGCCTGATCGAGACCCATATTTCATGGGTGCTGCTGGCTGGCGACCATGCCTACAAGATCAAGAAACCGCTTAACCTGGGCTTTCTCGACTTCAGCAGCCTGGCCAAACGGCGTCTTTACTGCGAGGATGAGGTTCGCCTGAACCGCCGCTTGGCGCCGGACATCTATCTCGGCGTGGTGGCCATCACCGGCAGCGAGGACGTGCCCAAAATAGCCGGCGACGGCCCGGCGCTGGAGTGGGCTGTGCATATGCGGGCCTTTCCGGCCGACTCGACCCTGGACCGGGCCGCCGAGATAACGCCCGAGCAAGTCGACGCCATTGCCGATCGCATCGCGCGCTTTCACACTGCAATCGACGCGACACCGGCGGCCAGTCGATACGGCTCGCCAGAGGCGGTCATGCATCCGGTTCGGGAAAACTTCAGACAACTGCGCGAACTACTCCAGGGCCAGGACGACGCGCTCGGTAAAATTGAGCCACTGTCCCGGTGGAGCGAGGCCGAAGGCGGCCGTCTTGAAGACTATTTCCGGCAGCGCAAGGCCGATGGCTTTGTCCGCGAATGCCATGGCGACCTGCATCTAGGCAACATCGCCTGGGTCGATGGCGCGCCGCTGATCTTCGATTGCATCGAATTCAATCCGGCGCTGCGCCACATTGACATCGCCAACGAAACCGCCTTTCTGTTCATGGACCTATGCGCCCGAGGCCAGGCTGGCCTGGCCTGGCGTTTTATCAATCGCTGGCTGGAGCAGACCGGCGATTACCACGGCCTGGCCGGTTTCCGCTTTTATCAAGTCTATCGGGCACTGGTGCGGGCCAAGGTCGCCGCCTTCCGTTACAGCCAAAGCGAACCGACGCAGATCGCAGAGGTCACGCGCTATCTGGCTTTGGCCGACAACTTCAGCCAGCCGCAAAGTACGCAACTAACCCTGATGCACGGCTATTCGGGCAGCGGCAAGACCTGGGTCGCGCAACGCCTGCTCGAAGCCACAAACGCCATCCGACTGCGTTCCGATGTCGAACGGAAACGCCTGTTCGGCCTGGATTCGTTGGCCGATAGCAAGTCGATTCCGGGCGGCATCTATGGTCCAGAGGCCGGCCGGCGAACGCTTGAGCGGCTGCTGGCGCTTAGCGAAGACCTGCTCAGGGTTGGCTATAGCGTCATAGTCGATGCCACCTTTTTGTCACATTCATGGCGTGGACCATTTTTCCAGTTGGCGCACCGCCATGGCTGGCCGATCCGCATCGTATCCCTGTCGGTCGAGGTTGATCTGATGCGGCAACGTATCGTCGCCCGGGCGCAACGCGCGAACGACGCATCCGAGGCGGGACTCGAGGTACTGGAATCGCAACTGGACCACGCCGAGCCGCTGGACGCAGCCGAGTCGCAATGCGTCTATCGGCTCGATCCAGACCTACCTGTGGCCTGGAAGCAGCTGCTGGATTGGTATGCCAAGCCGGTCTGAAGGCTTTTGTGTGTCGCCATGTCCAGGATAGAGTGGTATTCCTCTGCGGTTTAGATTATTATGATAACCATTCTCGTTTAGGAATGGCCATGTCGATACCGCTCAACCAACTTGCACCGGCTGCCTCAGGTACCATCGAAAGCATCCAGGCCGGCCAGGAACTGCGCCGCCGCCTGGCCGGACTGGGGCTGCGATCCGGTATTCGGGTTCAGGTCATCCGGCAGTCGCCGCTCAATGGCCCGATGCAGATTCGAATCGGCCATACCGATCTGATCATGCGCGCCGCCGATGCCGCTCATATCGAGGTCTGTCCGGGGCCATGAAACGCATCGTCGTATTGGGCATGCCCAATACGGGCAAGTCGACCCTGTTCAACCGCCTGACCGGCGCCGGCGCCCATGTCGGCAACTGGCCGGGGGTGACGGTCGATTTGCTGGCCGCCAAGATACTGCTTGGCGATTCCATGGTGGAAGTCATTGATCTACCCGGCTTCTACAACCTGCACGGTTTTTCTGAAGACGAGGCGGTGGTCCGGCATTTTCTGGAAACACAGCCGGTCAACCTGTTGTTGGTCGTACTCAATTCCAGCCAACTCGACCGGCAATTGGCTCTGCCCTTGCAATTGCGCGAACTTGGCATCCCCATGTGTTTGCTGCTCAACATGTCGGACGAGGCCAACAAGCTTGGCATTCGGATCGATGCCCAGAAGTTGGGCGAGGCGCTGTCGGCGCCGGCAATCTCGCTGGCTGCTAAGTATGGCACGGGGATCGAGAAGGTCAGAAGCGAACTGATCCGTTTACTGCATGAGCACCCCAAGCTGACCCAGGCCGACGTCGCGGCATTTAACCGGGACACGCGCATCGAACTGGAACTGGATGACCTGGCACATCGGGTCGTGACCAATCCCATTACCCTGCCCGTCTCCGCCACCGACCGCCTGGATCGTGTCCTGCTGCATCCCTGGCTGGGTCTGCCGATCTTTTTCTTAACGATGTTCTTGCTGTTCCAGGCTATTTACGGCCTGGGCATACCGTTGCAGGACGGCATGGGCTGGCTGTTCGATCACCTCAAGTCGCGCTGGCTCGAACCCGTCGTGGCGACCTGGCCCGGCCCGCTCAAGAGTCTGGTGCTGGAGGGTCTGTTCGACGGCCTTGGCACAGTGCTGACCTTTCTGCCTATCATCGCCATGTTTTTTCTGCTCATGGCCATCGTCGAGGACAGCGGCTATCTGTCGCGCGCCGCCTTTCTGACTGATGCACTGATGAGCCGGCTTGGCCTGGATGGCCGCGCCTTTGTCATGCAGCTACTGGGCTTCGGCTGCAACGTGCCGGCCATCATGGGCACCCGGATCATGCGCTCGCCGGCCCTGCGCACGCTGACCATGCTGATTATTCCGTTTTCACTCTGCTCGGCCCGCTTGCAGGTGATTCTGTTCGTGGTGGCCGCAACCTTTCCGCCGCTCGCCGCACCGATCGCCCTGTTTTCACTCTATCTGGCCAGCTTCGTCATGGCCTTCCTGACCGCATTCATCTGGCGCAAACGCTACCGTAACCATGAGCCGCTGCTCCTCGAACTGCCGCCATACCGTCTACCAACCTGGCGTTTCCTGGGCTTCGAGGCCTGGCGCGCCACTCGGCAATTCATTGCTGGAGCCGGTGGCTTCATCATACTCGGGGTGCTGATGGTCTGGTTTCTGACCCACTTCCCGTTCAATGCTCCCGTCGCCGGACCGCAAACCCTGGCCGGCTGGATCGCTCGTGGCCTCGGGCCAATCTTCGAGCCGCTGGGGATCGACAATATGCTATCCACCGCATTGCTGTTTGGTTTCATCGCCAAGGAGATCGTGATCGGCGCCCTGGCAGTCATTTACAGCGTCGGTCCGAACGAGCTATCCGGCGTATTGGCCCAACGACTAGACTGGGTCCAGGCCTACAGTTTCTTGCTGTTCACCTTGATCTACACTCCTTGTCTGTCCACCATCGCGGTCATCAAGCAGGAATCGAAAAGCTGGAAGATAGCCGCCATCGCCGTACTCTGGCCTTTGTCGCTGGCCTGGCTGACCAGTTTTGCCTTCTATCAGATCGCCCGTCATTTGCAGTAACCGAGGACAATCACGGTCGGCAATGACAATCTGTATCATGTATCCCGTTTCCACAGAGACTGATACATGCGCTCCACGGCACCGATTCCGACTCGCAAGCTGCTGCTGACCATTGGCGCTGGCTTTGCCCTGTCGCTATTGCTACTGGCGGGGGTCAGCCTATTCGGCCTGCGCGAACTGGCGGCGACCGACGCCAGACTAAAGAGCGTGGTCAGCGAAAATATCACCAAGGAACACCTGACCGACGAGATGCGCGACCTGCTGCGGGCCAGGGCATTTTCGTTGTTGAGTATCGTCGTGATAACCGACCCATTCGACAAAAACGACGAGCTGAATCATTTCTACAAACTCGGCGAGGGCTATCAACTCACCCGCCAGCAGTTGGCCGCTCTACCCATCTCCGCCGAGGAATCGGCCATACTGACCCGCATCGACCGCTTGACCCATGATATCTGTCCGGTGGAATGGCAGGTCGCCGATCTCGGTTTCCAGGGCTATACCTTCCTGGCCTTCGACGTGCTCCAGAACAAAGGCATCGCCGCGCAACTGGCTCTGGTGGCTGAGCTGGATCGCCTGATCGCGGTCCAGCAAAGCGCCATCGGCATTGCCCAGCACCAGAGCGACCGGGACTATGACCGGACCCGCCGGCTGATGATGATACTGGGCGCGGTCGCCGTCGCCGCCGCCCTGTTGACCGCGCTCCTGGTACTGCAACGGGCGGCGCGTTTAACCCGCGCGACCGAGCGCGAACGGACCCGCTTTCTGACCCTGTTCGAAACCAATACCGATGGTATTTTGATATTGGATGGCAACTATTTCACGCAGTGCAACCCGGCCATGTTGAGCCTGTTCGGTATCGGCTCGCTGGCTGAACTTCAGGGGTTTGATCCATGGCCTCCAGAAAACGGCGACACTGGTCGAGAAGGCACAATTCAGGATCACCTCCTGAGGGCCTACGAACAAGGCCACGACAGTTTCGAGTGGGTTTGCCAACGGGCCGACGGTAGCCGCTTCACCGCCAATATCAACATGTACGCGATGCAACTGGATTCCCGCAAGCATATCCAATGCGTCATCCGCGACATCAGCGGCCAGAAGGCCGCCGAGGACAGTCTCAAGGCGGCCCATGCCGATGCCTTGGCCGCTACCGAACTGAAGTCGCAATTTGTGGCCAACGTCAGCCACGAAATCCGCACTCCGATGAACGGCATCATCGGCATGACCCGGCTGCTGCTGGGCACGGACCTGGCGCCGAAACAGCGGGAGTTCGCCGAGGCGATCGATTATTCTAGCCAGTCTCTGATGCGGATCATCAATGACCTGCTGGATTTTTCCAAGATAGAGGCCGGTCGGCTTACCCTGGAGGAAAACCCGTTCAACCTGAATGACATGTTAAGCGAGGTAGTGGCCCTCAACCGGCCACGAACCGAAAGCAAAGGACTCACGCTCGAGTTCGAGGTCGATGGCAATCTACCGACCTGGCTGCGCGGCGATGCCTTTCGGTTGCGCCAGATACTGCTCAACCTGTTAGATAACGCCATCAAGTTCACCGAGAAGGGCAAAATCCGCCTGGAGGTGGATTGTCCTTCGGTGGCCAGCACCGGCCTATACCGGTTTCGCGTCAAGGATACCGGCATCGGCATCGCGTCCCAGTCGTTGCCTCATATATTCGAATCGTTCTCACAAGCCAACGGCGCCATCAGCCGCCAGTATGGCGGCACTGGCCTGGGCCTGGCTATCTGCCAGCAATTGAGCCAATTGATGGGCGGCAAGCTGACCGTCAGCAGTCAGATCGGTCAAGGCAGCCAGTTCGAGTTGAGCCTGCCATTGAGTACGGCCAGCCACTCTATAACGGCGCCAGCCGACGCGCCGCCCCAGCAAGCGCCGGGCCACTTCCTGTCGGGCCACGTACTGGTTGCGGAAGACAACCCGATCAACCAGAAACTGACCCGCTACCTACTGGAAAACCTCGGCTTGTGCGTGTCTATCGCCGAGGATGGCAGGCAGGCTTATGAAGCCATCCGCCAGTCTGAAGTCGACCTGGTGTTGATGGACTGCCAGATGCCGGACTGGGACGGACTAATGGCCACGCGCGCCATTCGGGACTGGGAACGTGAAGCCGGCAAGCGCCGGCTGCCCATCGTCGCCCTCACCGCCTACGCCATGAACGGCTTCGAGCGCGACTGTACCGAGGCCGGGATGGACGGCTATCTGGTCAAGCCGCTGGATGAGGCCCAGTTGGCCGCCTGCCTGAGCAAGTGGCTGCCGATGAAACACCGAGACCCAAGCGCGCCGCCGCCCACGCGACCAGCGGTGTCGGATGGACTCGATATAGACCATGTTCGCCGCGCCTGTCGCGACGACCCAGACCAGATACGGGAGATGCTCGAATTGTTCATCGGCAGCACCAAGGAACTACTCGGCAAACTTCATGAAGCCAGGCAAAAAGGCGATGCTCGGCAGATAGGCCGCATGGCTCATCAAATCAAGGGCGCTTGCGCCTATATGGGGGCGCATAGCATGGTCCGACTGACATCGGTTATCGAAGAGGCCGCGAAACGGGACGACCTGGCCGCCGCCGATACCGCGCAGCAAGGCCTGGAAGGCGAATTTATCGCCGTGGTCAAGGAAATCGATGCGATATTGGCTAGGAGCCTGTCAGACTTATGATGAAACGGCTGCAAATCCGCCTGAGCGGGCCATATTTCACCGCTTTTTTGCTCAATAGAACGACTATTGACCGGCAAGATCGGCAAAATCCGTCCTCGCCCAGCCGACTTTTGCGAGCAGCCGCTTTGCGGCTTGCCTGCTTGACCCGCTTCGCTTCGATCCCCATAAGTCCAACAAGCTCCTAGGTAAGCCGGTTAAAATATCGCGTTTTCAGCACTCTACACGCCATGTTCGATATTCAGCTTTTGCGCAAAGACATCCAGGCGGTGGCCGATCGGCTTGCCAGCCGCGGCATGACGCTCGATACCGCTCGCATCGCCACCCTGGAAGCGGAACGCAAGGACATTCAAACCCAAACCCAGGACATGCAGGCCAAGCGCAACGGACTATCTAAACAGATCGGTATCGCCAAAGGCAAAGGCGAAGACACGGCCTCCATCATGGCCGAAGTGGCCGGTCTAGGCGATGCACTCAAGGGCCTTGAAGATCGTCTGGAGGGTATCCAGGGCGAGTTTAATCAGATATTGATGACCCTACCCAACTTGCCTCACGAAAGTGTACCGAACGGCAAGGGTGAGGCCGACAACGTCGAGTTGCGCCGGGTGGGTGAGCCGCGTCGTTTCGATTTTCCGGTCAAGGACCATGTCGATCTCGGCGAGTCGCTCGAACTTCTGGATTTCGCCACGGCGGCCAAGATTGCCAGCAGCCGTTTCGTCCTGATGCGCGGCGATCTGGCCCGACTGCACCGTGCGCTGGTCCAGTTCATGCTGGATGTGCATACCCGGGAACATGGCTATGAAGAGGTCTATGTACCTTATCTGGTCAATGCCGATTCGATGCGCGGCACCGGCCAGTTACCCAAGTTTGAGGAAGACCTGTTCAAGTTGAACAACGGCATGTATCTGATCCCGACCGCAGAAGTGCCGGTGACCAATATCGTCCGCGACGAGATCATCGCCAACGAGAATCTGCCTATCAAGATGGTTGCCCATACGCCCTGCTTCCGTTCTGAAGCTGGTTCATATGGCAGAGATACCCGCGGCATGATCCGTCAACATCAGTTCGACAAGGTGGAAATGGTGCAACTGGTGCGGCCGGAAGACTCTTACGCCGCTCTGGATGAAATCACCGGTCATGCCGAGGCCATTCTCAATAAACTAGATTTGCCGTACCGCGTCGTAGCGCTGTGTGCTGGCGACCTGGGTTTTTCGGCGGCCAAGACCTACGACCTGGAGGTCTGGTTGCCGGGCCAGAATACCTACCGGGAAATTTCATCCTGCTCTAACTTCGAGGCCTTCCAGGCCCGTCGTATGCGGGCCCGCTACCGTAGCGACAAGGGTAAGCCGGAACTGCTTCATACCCTAAATGGCTCTGGTCTCGCGGTCGGCCGAACGCTGGTCGCTGTATTGGAAAACTATCAGGATGCCGATGGCGGCATCATCATTCCTGAAGTCCTACGCCCGTTCATGGGCGGGCTCGAAAAGATCGCCACGGTTTAGACGGTATAAGGGCTATTTCCGGGAACCGGTCATGACTGAAGCCAGCCTCGTCATCGAAACCGAACTGCCGTTTTCCTGGACTGCCGGTGAGTTGAGCGCCACCCTCCATCAGAGCAACCGGCTGCTAATGCGGGTGGCTAATCTGCTCGACAGCCACGATCCGGAGCAAAGCGCAGCGAGCGAGCGGCTGGAGGCCAAGCTCGATCTGATGTTGAATTGGTTGGGTCATCGACTGTTCGGCGAGGCCGGCGATCAACCCGTTACCCGCCTCTGGTTGGCATCCGATTGGGTCGAATGGGAGCAAAGCAGTACCACGGGGTTGTCTGAAACCGGCGTCTTGAATCTGGCTATCAGCCCCACATTACCCGGCCCGCTACGCCTGGCCGCCCGCCTACTCCAAGTTGCCCAAGGTCGAGTTCGCGCGCAACCGATCTTTCCCGATAAGGAACAGGAGGAGGCATGGAATCAATGGCTGTTTCGCTTACATCGGCGGGCCATTCAGGAGGCCCGTCTCAAATCCGATCCGGCATAACACGGGCGCCCGGCACAAACTACTGAGCCTTCTTCTCCAGCATCGCATTGTTGATCTTGACCCCGGCCTTGGCCTTGATAAAGGCTAAATAGGCTTTGATCTCTTCCTTCATTACCGTACCCGAGAGATCGCGCTGGAGTTGCTTCTGACGATCCGCTTCCGGAGCCGCCTTGACGACCTTGTTGATCCGATACAGCCGGTAACCATCTGGAGTTTCCACGCCAACCGTAGCCGGCAGTTTGCTTATGTCGGCCTTGAATATCGCCTTGATACTCTCCGGCGACAGGTTGAGCGGCTGGGTACGCGAAACCATCATTGGCGCGCTAAAGCCGGCGATGGGCTGTCCGGACTGGGCCAGCTTGAGCGCTTGTTTACCCGCCTCGATCGCCTTGGCTCGGGCCGCTTGAGCAATCAGCTTCGAACGAATCTCTCCGGTCACCTCGGCCAGTGGTTTTGTGCCAGCCGGCTTGTGTTCGAGGACCCGAGCGGACACCAGGGTGTTTGGCGCTACCTCGACAGCCTCGGTATTCTGGTGTTTAGCCACCGCGTCCGGGGCCAGCAGCGCGGCCATCAGATCGGCCCTGGCCAGGAAGGCGGGGTCGGCATGATCGCGACTGATCCAGCCACTCTCTTCCACTTTGAGTTGAAATTGCTTGGCCGCCGGGTCGAGACTATCGGACTGTTCATAGACCATATTGCTGAATTTCTCGGCGGCATCAACGAACTTGCGCTCGGCTTCCTGCTGCGCCAACTGGGCCACGATGCTCACCTTGACCGTGGCAAAAGCAGTTGCTTTACCTGGCGTGATGCCGTCCAGGCGAATGATGTGATAACCAAATTGACTCTCGACCGGGCCGCGCAATTCGCCGACCTTCATACTGAAGGCCGCGTCGGCAAAGGGTTTCACCATCGTGTCATGAGTGAAACTACCCAGATCGCCGCCCTGAGCCGCAGAACCGGGATCCTGCGAGTTCTGCTTGGCCAATTCGGCAAACTTGGCCGGGTTGGCGCGCAATTCCTGGTATATTTTTTCCGCCTTGGCCTTAGCTGCGGCCTTGTCGGCAGCCGATATGCCGCTGTCGGTCTTGATCAAAATGTGGCTGGCGCGGCGCTGTTCCGGCTCGCCAAATTTAGCCTTATTGGTGTCGTAATACTGTTGGGCGGCCGAATCGCTGATCTCGATGCTGGAACGAATCGCGGCGGCGGAAAGCACGAGGTACTGGACCCGCACCTGTTCGGGAATCGCGTAATCCTGCTTATGGGCTTGATACTCAGCCGCCACCGCTTTGTCGTCGATGACGATGTCCTTAGCATAGGCGCTGCCGTCGAACGTCGCTTCGTTAGTCTCGCGCTGTTGAACCAACAGGCTGGCGATCTGGGCGACGCTGGCAGCCGGCATGATGGCGCCCTGGCCATAGCCGACCTGGAATTGTTGCGCCATGGAATCCTGCTGAATCATCCTGGCCAGCGCTTTACGGTTCAGGCCCTGTTTCTGTAGCCAGGTCTGGAAACGCTCTTCCGAAAATTTGCCATTGTCCTGAAAGATCGGCGCGCTCTGGATCATCGCATCGAGATCGCCGACCGGGGTGGCCAGACCATTCGCGGTGCCGGCATAGTTCATCAGCCGGCCATCGATCATCTGGTCGAGCACCACCTTGCGGAAATCCTTATTCTCGGTATCGATCTTGGTCTTGGTCCGCTCTTGCAAGGTATCGCGCTGTCTTTGCAGCGATTGGAAAAACTCATTCTGGCCAATCTCGTCCTTGCCTACGCTGGCGACGACTGGCTCCTTACCACCATCATTAAAATAAGAATCGATGCCCCAGAGTGCGAAGGGAATGGTAATAAGGGCCAGGATCAGTTTTGCGACCCAGCCCTGGGCGCGTTCGCGTATAGCTTCTAGCATGGCATTCAGTTCCGATATTGACCGAAAAAAAAGCGAACTCACGGTTCGCCTTTGGGTGTTACTGGCGGAGTGGACGGGACTCGAACCCGCGACCCCCGGCGTGACAGGCCGGTATTCTAACCGACTGAACTACCACTCCCGAATACTTTCTGGTGGGTGCTGACGGGTTCGAACCGCCGACATTCGCCTTGTAAGGGCGACGCTCTACCAACTGAGCTAAGCACCCGGAGAGCCGGTTAGTTTACTGCATCCTTCAGGCCCTTGCCAGCGCGGAACTTCGGCACTTTTGCGGCCTTGATCTTGATGCTGGCGCCGGTACGGGGGTTGCGACCGCTACGGGCGGCCCTTTTGCCTACATAGAAAGTGCCAAACCCAACCAGGGTGACCATATCGCCCTTTTTCATGGCCTTTTTGATGGCATCCATGGCGCCGTCCAAGGCACGTCCAGCAGCGGCCTTGGAGATGTCGGCGGAAGTGGCGATGGCGTCGATCAATTCAGATTTGTTCACGGAAATCCCCTTTTCTGTGGATAACGATGCGGCAGGAAACCTGCCCGGGCTTTATAGCAATCGTGAAAACCGGATGTCAAGCTGTAATAAAAGCCACAAATTCCATCAATGCTTGATTACAGCAGCGGCATCCTGCGCTTTGGTTACCGGGGCGACAGCCTCTTGTATCTCCTCGGCCAATGGCTCGGGGCTGCTTTCCAGGGCATAGTCGAAGACTTGCTCGATCCATTTCACCGGCTTGATATCCAGCCGGTTCTTGATGTTGTCGGGCATGTCCACCAGATCCTTGACGTTGCCCTCGGGGATAAGCACGGTTTTGATGCCACCCCGGTGGGCGGCCAATAATTTTTCCTTGAGACCACCGATAGGCAGCACCTCGCCACGTAGGGTAATCTCGCCCGTCATGGCAACGTCACAGCGCACCGGGATACCGGTAAAGACCGAAACCATTGCCGTGGTCAAGGCTATGCCAGCCGACGGCCCGTCTTTCGGGGTAGCGCCCTCCGGTAGATGAATGTGCAGGTCGTTTTTCTCAAAGATTTCACTCTTGATGCCAAGCTGGCGTGAGCGGCTACGCATCACGGTGCGAGCGGCCTCAATCGACTCTTTCATGACATCGCCCAATTGACCAGTACGGATGATGACACCCTTGCCGGGCATGATGGAGGCTTCGATGGTCAGCAGCTCGCCGCCCACTTCGGTCCAGGCCAGGCCGGTTACCTGACCGACCTGATTGTTCAACTCGGCGAGGCCATAGGTATAACGGCGCACGCCCAGGTATTTGTCCAGATTCTTGGGCGTGACGTTGATCTTGCCGCGAGTCTTTTTAAGGGTGTGGGCAGTGACCGCCTTGCGGCATATCTTGGCAATCTCGCGCTCCAGGCTGCGCACCCCCGCCTCGCGGCTGTAATAACGCACGATGTCGCGTAATGCAGCCTCGCTGATGGCCATTTCACCTTCGGCCAACCCATTGTTTTTCATCTGTTTAGGCAACAGATAACGAATTGCAATATTGACCTTTTCGTCCTCGGTGTAGCCGGCTAGACGTATCACTTCCATCCGGTCCAGCAAGGGCGCCGGGATGTTTAGGTTGTTGGCGGTGGCCACGAACATGACGTCAGACAAGTCATATTCCACTTCGATGTAGTGGTCCTGGAAGGTGTGGTTCTGCTCCGGGTCCAACACTTCGAGCAGGGCAGAAGATGGATCGCCACGGAAATCCTGGCCCAGTTTGTCTACCTCATCGAGCAGGAACATGGGGTTACGCACGCCGACCTTGGCCATGCTCTGCAAAATCTTGCCCGGCAACGAACCAATGTAGGTCCGGCGATGACCGCGAATCTCGGCCTCGTCGCGCACGCCGCCCAGCGCCATGCGGATGAATTTCCGATTGGTGGCGCGGGCGATGGACTGTCCCAGCGAGGTCTTGCCGACACCGGGCGGCCCAACCAGGCAGAGGATTGGTCCCTTGAGTTTGTCCACGCGTTGCTGAACAGCCAGGTACTCGACGATGCGTTCCTTGACCTTTTCTAAACCGTAGTGGTCCTCTTCCAGAATTTCCTCGGCCTTGACCAAGTCCTTGCTGATTTTGGTCTTCTTTTTCCAGGGCAGGCTGACCAGGGTGTCAATGTAGGTGCGGACCACGGTCGCTTCAGCCGACATGGGCGACATCATGCGCAACTTCTTCAACTCGGCCTCTGCCTTCTTGATGGCCTCCTTGGACATGTGCGCCGTCTTGATGCGCTTATCCAGTTCGTCCAGTTCGGCGCCCTCTTCGATCTCGCCCAGTTCTTTCTGGATCGCCTTGACCTGTTCGTTAAGGTAATACTCGCGCTGGCTCTTTTCCATCTGACGCTTAACCCGGCCGCGGATGCGCTTCTCGACCTGGAGGATGTCGATCTCGGTCTCCAGGAAACCCATCAGGTGATCCAGACGACCCTTGAGCTCGAATATCTCCAGGATGGCCTGCTTCTGCTCCAGCTTCAGCGGCAAGTGGGCGGCTATGGTGTCGGCCATGCGACCGGCATCGTCGATCCCGGCCAGCGAAGCCAATATTTCGGGGGGTATTTTCTTGTTCAATTTGACATAGTTGTCGAACTGGGCGATCAGGGCGCGACGCAGGGCTTCCAATTCGCTGCCGAGCTCGATGTTTTCCTCGATCGGAACCGCGTGGCCGGCGAAATAGGTCTGCTCATCGATGAATTCAGTGACCCGAACCCGTTGCGCCCCTTCCACCAAGACCTTGACGGTACCGTCGGGCAGCTTGAGCATCTGCAGTATGCTGGCCACGGTCCCGACTTCATACAGGTCTTCAAACACCGGCTCATCCTTGGCCGCCGACTTCTGGGCCACCAGCAGTATCTGCTTGCCGCTGGCCATGGCATTTTCCAAGGCAATGATCGACTTTGGCCGGCCCACGAACAAGGGAATCACCATGTGGGGAAAGACCACTACGTCGCGCAAGGGCAGCAGTGGCAGGTTGGCGGGGGTAGTGAATTGCAGGTTTGGGGTCATGATCTCACTCTGGCGGAAGGCCAAGTTTCCAATGGTAGCTATATTACGACGTCGGGCGATATTTCAACCCGACGCGGGATAATGGTTTTCAGCCCGCCTGAGCCGACTGCTTGGCTTGGTCGGCATACATAAGCAGGGGTTTGCCCTCGCCGCTAATGCCGTTCTCGTCCAGTACCACCTTTTGCAGGCCTTGCAAACCGGGTAGATCGAACATGATGTCCAGCAACGCATGTTCGATGATTGAGCGCAGGCCGCGCGCGCCGGTCTTGCGCTTGATGGCCGCCTTGGCGATGGCCAGCAGGGCTTCATCGCGAAACTCCAATTCAACCCCTTCCATCTTGAATAGTTTCTGAAACTGCTTGACCAGGGCGTTCTTGGGCTCGGTGAGTATCTGCACCAGGGCCTTTTCGTCCAGTTCCTCAAGGGTGGCGATGACCGGCAGGCGACCAACGAATTCGGGAATCAGGCCATATTTGATCAGGTCTTCCGGCTCCACCATCTTGAAGACCTGGCCTATATCCTTGCGGTTGTCCTTGCTCTTTACCTCAGCGCCGAAGCCAATGCCGGATTTTTCGGTACGGTTGCGAATCACCATATCCAGACCGCTGAAGGCGCCGCCGACAATGAACAGGATGTTGGTGGTGTCGACCTGGATGTATTCCTGGTTGGGGTGCTTGCGGCCGCCTTGGGGCGGAATCGAGGCAGTGGTGCCCTCAATCATCTTCAGCAGAGCCTGTTGAACACCCTCGCCCGATACGTCGCGGGTGATCGATGGGTTGTCTGACTTGCGGGAAATCTTGTCGATTTCGTCGATGTAGACAATGCCGTTCTTGGCCTTATCGACATCATAGTCGCACTTCTGCAAAAGCTTCTGAATGATGTTTTCGACATCCTCGCCGACATAACCCGCCTCGGTCAGCGTAGTGGCATCGGCCATCACGAAGGGCACGTTCAAGAGCCGTGCCAGGGTCTGGGCCAGCAGTGTCTTGCCTGAACCGGTCGGGCCGATCAGCAGTATGTTGCTCTTGGACAGTTCCACATCATCGTCCTTGCCCAGGCTTGGGGAACGCAGACGCTTGTAGTGGTTATATACGGCAACGGCCAGCGTACGCTTGGCCATGCCCTGGCCGATCACATACTGGTCCAGGACATTGCGTATCTCCTGCGGGGTAGGCAGCCGGTCGGACTCGTCCTTACCGCCGGCGGCGTTCTGAACCTCTTCGCGGATGATGTCGTTGCATAGTTCCACGCACTCGTCGCAGATGAACACCGAGGGACCGGCGATCAGCTTGCGCACTTCATGCTGGCTCTTGCCACAGAACGAGCAGTAGAGGAGTTTCTCGTGTTCTTGCTTGTCAGACATGTCGCCGCCCCGAATACCCAAATATATTAGTCAAGTTTATACAGCATCACTACGTTTGGCCAGTGCTTTATCGACGAGGCCATAATTGACTGCGTCGTCGGCGCCCATAAAGAAGTCGCGATCGGTGTCGCGCTCGATCACTTCCAGCGACTGGCCAGTATGCTTGGCCATCAAGCCATTCAGCTTCTCGCGCAAGTAGAGGATTTCCTTGGCGTGAATCTCAATGTCCGATGCCTGGCCCTGAAAGCCACCCAATGGTTGGTGGATCATTACCCGCGAATTAGGCAGGCAAAAGCGCTTGCCCTTGGCGCCGGCGGTGAGCAGGAAGGCGCCCATGCTGGCGGCCTGGCCGATGCAAAGGGTGGACACGTCCGGCTTGATGAACTGCATGGTGTCGTAGATGCCCATGCCGGCCGTCACCGAGCCGCCCGGCGAATTGATATAGAAGTAAATGTCCTTATCGGGGTTTTCCGACTCCAGGAACAGAAACTGGGCAACCACCAGATTGGCTGTCATGTCGTTGACCGGGCCAACCAGAAATACCACCCGTTCCTTGAGCAGACGTGAGTAGATGTCATAGGAGCGTTCGCCGCGACCGCTCTGCTCAACCACCATGGGAATATAACCCAGCATGGAGGGGTCGGGCATCGCGGCAATGCGTTCGTTGTTGAACATCAGGCTTTCCCCATCAGTTGTTCGAGGGTGGTGGGCTCATCCGTGACTTGGGCGCGCCCCAGAATCATATCGACCACGGTATCTTCAACCACCATGGCCTTGACGTCCTGTAGCCGCTCTTTGTCTTGATAGTACCACGCCACCAGTTCAGCCGGATTCTCATAACTCTGGGCAAATTCATCGATCAGAGTGCGTACCTTTGCCTCCTCGGCCTGAATGTTGTTGGCTGCGGAGAAGCCATTGAGCATCAGGCTAATCGACACCCGACGCCGGGCCTGAGCGTCGAATATATCATCGTTCATCTTGATGTCCGACTCCTTCATGCCACGGGCCTTCAGGTCGGACACAGCATGCGCCAACATACTCTTTCGCTCCATCGCCACCAAGCCCTTGGGAATATCGAATGGGGTCACGGCCAACATGCCATCCAATACCTGTTCCTTTACCTTGGACTGGATGCGACGCTTGGCCTCGCGACGCAGGTTGTCGGCAATCTCCTCGCGCAACTTTGCGATACCGCCTTCGTGGATACCCAAAAATCGGGCAAAGTCCTCGTCCAGATCGGGTAGATGGGGCTCGTGCACCGATTTTGCGACGGCCGCGAAGCGAGCGGTCTTACTGGCCATCTCCTTGGCGAAATAGTCGGCAGGAAAGGTGACATCGAAGGTCTTGCTCTCGCCCGGCTTCATACCGATCAAACTACCCTCAAATTCCGGCAGGGTCCGGCCTTCGCCCAGCACCATGGGGAAATCCTTGGCCTCGCCGCCTGCAAAAGGCTGACCGTCTATCGTACCAACGTAATCGATATGGACCCGGTCGGCCATCTGGGCCGGCCGCTCGACGGCATGGAAATGGATACGCTGCTTACGCAAAACATCCAGTGTACGGTCGACATCGGCATCAGTCACCTCGACGGTAGGGCGAGTTACCTTGATCTGGCCGACATCGCCGACGGTAATGACTGGGAACACTTCGAAGGTGGCGGTAAAGACACCATCGCCGGCCGCTACGAATTGAGGATAACCAGCCACATCCAGATCATTAGCCTTGATGGTTTCGATGAATCGGGTCTGCAAGGCATCGCCCAGGACTTCGTTTCGCACCTCCGCGCCGTAGCGCAAAGCCACCATCTTCTGAGGCGCCTTGCCTGGACGGAACCCATCCAGCTTGACGTTCCTGGCCAGTTTTTGCAGGCGCTTGGCGATTTCGGACTCGATCTCGGCAGGATTCAGGACGAGGGTTACGCGGCGCTCAAGGCCTTCCAGGTTTTCTACGGTCACAGACATTACAGTTCCTTATTGGATTACTAAACTTGGTGCGAAAGGGGGGACTCGAACCCCCACGCCGTAAGGCGCTGGAACCTAAATCCAGTGCGTCTACCAATTCCGCCACTTTCGCGAAAACGCCGAAGTGTAATATAGCGCCTCCTCGCTGTCAGCCGCATCTCGCTGGCCCATGCCAATAAGTTCATGATCCGAAATGACTAATCTAAATTTTCAGGTTATCGATGCCGGCCACTATGAAAACTTCCCGGTAGCCTCGATCTTCCTGCCCAGTCGTTTGCGGGGCGCGGTCCGCAGTATCTACGCCTTCGCCCGCGCCGCAGACGACATCGCCGACGAAGGCGATGCCGTCCCGGAGGAACGCCTAGCTAGCCTCGAACAATTTCGCGGCCAACTACATGCGCTGGAGCATGGCGAACCGCCGGTCGGCCCAATATTCAACGACCTGGCGCGGACGATACAGCAGTACGACTTGCCTTATGCCCCCTTTCACGACCTGCTCGACGCCTTCAGCCAGGATATTAGGAAGACGCGCTACGCCGATTTCGGCGAGGTTATGGCTTATTGCCGGAAATCGGCCAACCCGATCGGTCGGCTCCTGCTCAAGCTTTATGGCGACCATGATGAGCGGCACCAAGCCTGGTCCGACGGTATCTGCTCCGCCCTGCAACTGATCAATTTTCTGCAAGACGTGGCCATCGATTACAAGAAGGGTCGTATATACCTACCCCAGGACGAAATGGCCAAGTTCGGTATCAGCGAACGTCAAATCGCCGAGGGCCGAGTCGATGCACTGTGGCAACAGTTTATGAAGACCCAGATCGAACGGGCCCGACGCATGCTTAAGGCCGGGGCGCCGCTAGGCTTGGCGTTGAAAGGCCGGATCGCTCTGGAAACCCGGCTCATCGTACTGGGCGGCAACCGTATCCTGGAAAAGCTGGCCGCCAGCCGGGGCGACATGTTCAAGCACCGCCCGCTGCTTGGGTTAGCCGACTGGTTCCATATGCTGCGCCACGCGCTCTGGCCGGCGAAAAAGCGCGCCACCGGACAAGGCGGCTGCGGCAGTTGCGGGTCCGGTTCCGGGTGCCGCTGATGACCCCTCGGCAATACTGCCATGACAAGGCCGCTGCCAGCGGCTCCAGCTTTTATTACAGTTTTCTGTTCCTAAGCCGACCGAAACGCGAGGCGATCACCGCCTTTTATGCCTTCTGCCGAGAGGTCGATGACGTGGTCGACGAATGCCGAGAGGTGCATGTGGCACGGGCAAAACTGGACTGGTGGCGGGCCGAGCTGGATCGCCTCTATGCCGGCCAGCCCAACCACCCAGTCAGCCTGGCCATGGTCCCGGCCATCGCCCGCTACCCCATCGCTCGCGAGCAACTAGAAGAGATCATTGACGGTATGGCCATGGACCTGGAGCTGACGCGCTACGCCGACTTCAAGGTGCTACGCCTCTATTGCCACCGAGTGGCCGGCATCGTCGGCGAGGTCGCGGCCGGCATTTTTGGCGCCAGCAGCCACGCCGCCATGAAATACGCCGCTCAGCTCGGCCTGGCCCTGCAACTCACCAACATCATCCGGGACGTGGGCGAGGACGCCCGGCGCGGCCGCATCTACTTGCCTATGGACGAGATGGCGGCCTATGGCGTCAGCGAGGCCGACCTGCTTCAGGCCCGGGCGACAACAAACTTCGGCACACTGATGGAGTTCCAGTATCGACGTGCCGTCACGGCCTACGAGCAGGCATACGCGTTACTCCCCGATGGCGACCGCAAGGACCAGCGCCCAGGCCTCATCATGGCGGCGATTTACCGCGCCCTGTTGGATGAAATCCGCGCTGCCGGCTATCCGGTGTTGGGCGCCCGGATTGCCCTACCGCCGGTCAGAAAACTCTGGCTCGCCGCCAAGACATGGATAACCGCCTGAACCCAGATAGCCGGCCGGACTTGAGCATTGCCATCGTCGGCGGCGGCTGGGCTGGGCTGGCCGCCGCCATGACCCTGGCCGACGCCGGCCGGCGGGTGACCCTGTTCGAATCCGCCCAACAACTCGGCGGACGATCTCGCAGCGTGGACTGGGCCGGGCTGATCATTGATAACGGTCAACACCTGATGGCCGGAGCTTATCGTGAAACGTTGGCCTTGATGACCCGGCTTGGTACGCTTGACTTGCTGGAAAGGCGCCGGCTCGATTTACGCGCTCCAGGTTTCCGGCTGGCCCTGCCTGACTTGCCGGCGCCGTTCCATCTGGCCGTCGGTCTGACCATGGCTCGGGGCTTGAGCTTAACCGACAAGCTGGCGGCTGCTCGCTTCATGCTCGCACTGCAACAGCGTCATTTTAAACTCGACTCAGACCGCTCAGCCGCCATACTGTTGGCCGAATATCGCCAGCCGCGCCGACTGATTGAGCGTCTTTGGCAACCAATCTGCGTCGCCGCTCTCAATACCCCGCTGGCCATGGCCTCGGCCCAGGTGTTCTGCAATGTACTGCGCGACAGCCTGGCCGGTGCCCGTCAAGACAGCGATTTTCTGTTCAACCGGGCCGCCATGGGGCGCCTATTACCCGAGGCCGCGCAACGCTATTTAACCGAGCGGGGTAGCACGGTTCGACTGTCCAGTCGGGTCGAAGCGCTGCGCCTGGAACAGGGCCGGTTTACGCTACTTGGCCCAGACCTTGAGGCGGACCAGGTCATTATCGCTACCCACCCGGCTCGGGTCCCGGCCCTACTGGCCGGAATTGCAGTGGCGGCAAAAACGGCCGCCCAGATACGGCAATTCACTTGGCAACCCATCCTCACCCTTTGGCTACGTTTCGCGGCGCCGCTCCGGTTTCCTTATCCCATGCTGGCCTTGGGCTACGGCGCGGCGCCCTGGGCCTTCGAACGCAACGACCTGGCACCGGGCATGGTAGCCATCGTCATCAGCGCCGAAGGACCGCATCTGAAACAAGCGCCCGAAAGACTACGAGACCAACTGCTGCATAAACTGACCGTCGAGTTGGGCCCATTACCAGCGCTGCTTGCCAGTAAGGCCATCGTCGAAAAACGCGCCACATTTGCCTCTAGACCAGGCTTGGTGCGGCCCGGCCATGCCACCCCGATTGCCGGCTTGTACCTGGCCGGCGACTATACCGCCGGCGATTATCCGGCTACCCTAGAAGGTGCGGTTCGAAGCGGCGTAAGATGCGCCCACTTAATTTTTGACTAGGCTTGAGTAGTCCCATCCAATTAGGGTTCGTTCATGGAAAACGATCGATTACTCAAGGACCGGGTAATCCTGGTCACCGGCGCCGGTCAAGGCATCGGCCGGGCCGCCGCGCGGACCTTCGCCGCCCAGGGCGCGACGGTGATCTTGCTGGGCCGGAGCGTAGCCAAGCTGGAACAAGTCTATGATGAAATCATCGCCGCCGGCGGGCCGATGCCGGCCATCTTCCCCATGGACCTGGAAAAGGCCGATGACCCCGATTTCGAAACCCTGGCCCAGACCATCGGTCAGCAACTGCGTCGCCTGGATGGCATTCTGCATTGCGCCGCCAGCTTCGTCCGACCAAGCCCGCTCGGGCTGCAAACGGCGGCTCAGTGGCGGGTCTTGTTCAAGGTCAACGCGATCGCCCCATTCGCCATCAACCAGGCTTGTCAGCCGCTGCTTGGCGCCGCCCCGGATGCTGCGGTTATCCTGCTCGGCGAAAGCCACGGCCATGCGCCCAGGGCTTATTGGGGCGGCTTCGCCGTCGCCAAGGCAGCGCTGGAGGCCTACTTCCTGATCCAGGCCCAGGAATGGGACGACTTGACTAACTTGAGGATCAATCTGGTCATCCCCGGCCCGATCCACTCACCGCAGCGGACGCTGAGTCACCCGGGCGAGGCCAAGGATGCCCTGCCAACCCCGGAGAACCTGGCCGTTGATCTGGCCCGGCTGATCGGTCCGGAGGGCCGCAGACGCCGTAGCGAAATCATTGAATGGGCGAGGACGGTTCAGTAATGAGCAATACCCCACGGCATTTTGCCCGCCTTAGAACGCGTGAATCGGCCAGTCTGGTCTTTGCCAACGGTGAGACGATCGCCTGCGTGGTTCACGATTTCAGTAAAAAGGGGCTTAAGCTCCAGGCGCTTGACCGCGGCGCCGCCGCCCATATTGCCACGAGCCATCGACAGGACGAGGCCGTAACCGTCAAATTCCTGGCCGAATTGGGCGAACGGTATCGGCCGCTACAGGGCAAGCTGACCCACCAATCGGCAGCCGATTTTGGCATTTACTTGTTGGAAGATATGCCAGCCGAGGTCTTTCAGGCCATGGCCCAAGCGCGCGTCAAGCTGCCACAGAATGGCCATGCCGATGACGTCCTGTTGCCGGAGGAAAGCCAGGCCATCCTGAGGGATTGCATAAATCTGTTTCGCATCTTTCTGGGCCAGGCATGGCAGACCCTGCTTGAAGATATCAAATGGAAGATAGCGGAACAGGACACCGACCACCTGCCGTTAGCAGACCATTCGCGTTATTTGAATGGTCTGACCGATATGCAGATTCGCATTGATGAAATCAGCCAGCGGCACTTTGACATGCTGATCGAACGGATGTACAAGATCGGCGAGATCAAGGAAAACGCATCGCCCCAGAGCGGCGATGAACTCAGCATCCTGGACGAGGACAGCTTCGAGGACTGGCTCAACATCTCAGCCCTGTTCAATCGTATCAATGTCGACAATCGATCGGCCATGTATCAGTTTGCCCAGCGCTTCAGCCGTCTTAACGCCGTGCCGATCGGCCCACATAACGACCCTTTCGGCCCCCAGGCGGTCTGTCTGACCTTTCAGGACACCCTGCGCGAACTGGACTTCAATAATGACATGCGGGCGATCCTGTACCGGCAATTCGGCAAGGCATTGCAGGCCGACTACGGCAAACTGTATGAGCAACTCAACCAACTGCTGGCGCCGCTGAAACCGGTACAGCCGTCAAGACTGAGGGATACCGGTGATGCGCGAGACCGGATCGGCGCATCTGGTAACGACCGCAGTGCGGCCGAACACCCTCATAGCGAAGCGGCTGTCGAGGCAACCCCGGATAGCGTAGCGAAACAGACTTCCAAATTGGCCGACATCGCCGAACGATTGTTCGCCCTTTATCCGCCGCTGGGCGGGTCATCCGGCATCCGTGGCGAGACGACTGCGGTCGATTCAAGCCCACCGCCGACGGGCGAAGCCGGTGCCAGCGCGGCCGATCATGGCGCGCTAAACATGGCGAGCTATTTACAGCAACTGCATTTGATCCTGGAGCGCATCTCGGACCGATCAACCCCGCTGACGCAAGTCAGCGTGGCGGCGCACTCCGGCGACGGCGAGGTGAATCGGATTGATGGCCTACTGGCCTTGCTGGGTGCCAAGCAAACCGCGACGTCGGAAACCAGCCTTTCCGAGCGGCTCGACCGGTCGCTCGCCCAACCCGAATTCGCCGCCGAGCTGGCCCTGCCGCTACGCCAACAACTGGGCGCGATGGCCAGTCTGTTGAGCCATGCATTGGCAGAACATGGCAACCAGTCGGATATCGAACTATTGCTCAAGAAACTCGAACAGCCTATCTACGACCTCGCCCTGCGTGGCGAGGCCCCGGCTCGGCTTGAAAACCATCCGCTGGGTCGCCTGATCGACCTGGTCGATCGCTTCGCCATCGTCGCCGACGATAACGGCCACTTCCACGACCCGCAGTTTCGTGAGCTGGTTGGATCGATCATCGACAAAGGCATCAGTCAACGCAATGTTGATGCCAACAGTCTGGAAACGACCTGTGCCGCGCTCGATAAATTGCTCAAATTTCCGGTCCGTGCACGCACACAAAAGATCGCTGGCTATCAGGAGATTAACGAGACAAGAGGCTGGATTCGGGACAACAACCGGCGCGTCGTCGAGGAACTGAATCGG